>Ga0209343_10000119_pt1 | contig 98723 bp, 87 predicted proteins | sample RifCSPlowO2_02_FD_184026 | JGI IMG/M metagenome (GOLD analysis project Ga0209343, IMG submission 184026) | Groundwater microbial communities from Rifle, Colorado - Rifle CSP2_plank lowO2_0.2 (SPAdes) (version 2) | ecosystem: Environmental > Aquatic > Deep subsurface > Groundwater | place...
CCGAGACACCGGCACCGGCGAGGTTGCTGATCATCTCGCCCAGGGAGGCGTTCTTGCCCCCTACGTGCTCAACATCGTGATTGCCGAGCTTATCGAGGGAAACTACGTACTCTACCAAGGTGATCTCTCCACATTAATGTGTTGGAAAAGCTCAGAACCTGTTCAAGGTCTGCTGCGCGTCGGCCCTGCTGCGTTAAAAACAGGCTCGGAATGCTCATTTACCGCAGTAAACTCCGCTTCCTCGCCGCTTTGACCAGCCGTAGGCTGTTACTAACGTAGCGCCTTGCATGGCTCTAGCTCGCAAGCCCTTGAACAGGCTCCTAGGGGCTGGGAGTGTCGGCGGAACATCTCCGCACGATTGTGGCCTGGCCCTGGAAAATAAGTAACAATGCCGACCGGATCGGCCCTGCAGAAGCGGGCCTATGATAGCCAAGATTCGTCCTCAGCTTAAGGCCTAGGGTGCAAATGAAACGAACCGCTTTTTTCATCTCCGATGGCACCGGCATTACGGCCGAGACCTTGGGCCAAAGTTTGTTGGCGCAGTTCGAAACCATCGACTTCACCAAACTCACGCGCCCCTATATCGACAGCGTGGAAAAAGCGCGGGCAATGGTACTACAAATCAACGGCGCGGCCGAGATAGACGGGGCTCGCCCGATCATCTTCGACACCATAGTCAACCAGGATATTCGTGAAATCCTGGCCGAGTCCGAAGGCTTTATGATCGATATCTTCTCGACCTTCCTGGCGCCGCTGGAACAAGAACTGACCTCGCACTCGTCTTATTCAGTGGGTAAATCCCACGCCATCGGCTCCAACTCCAACTATATGGAGCGTATCGAGGCGGTTAACTTCGCCCTGGATAACGATGACGGCGCGCGCACCCACTATTACGACAAGGCCGACTTGATCCTGGTCGGCGTGTCGCGCTGCGGTAAAACCCCCACCTGCCTGTATATGGCCATGCAATACGGTATTCGCGCGGCCAACTACCCGCTGACCGAAGATGATATGGAGCGTTTGCAGCTGCCGGCCGTGTTGAAAAAGCACAAGGACAAGCTGTTCGGCCTGACCATCGACCCGGACCGCCTCACCGCCATTCGTCACGAGCGCAAGCCCAACAGTCGCTACGCCAGCTTCGCCCAGTGCGAGTTCGAAGTGCGCGAGGTGGAAAACCTGTTCCGCCGGGAAAACATCGCCTTTATCAACTCCACCTATTTTTCCGTGGAGGAGATTTCCGCCAAGATTCTGGTGGAGAAAGGCGTGGAAAGAAGGCTGAAATAAGCTGCAAGCTTAAATCACCCACAAATCCATAAAGCGGTTAACCGGAGTGGCCTCCAGCCGCGCCTGATCCTGGCACAGGCTGAAGATTTCAACCGAGCGCCGCGCGGTGAACCGGGTCGCCAGGCTGGCCTTGAACTTCTCCTCCAGCAGCGGGATGCCTTCGGCGCGGCGGCGACGGTGACCTATGGGGTATTCGACTGCGACCTGCGCCGTGCTGGAGCCATCCTTGAAGAACACCTGAATGGCATTGGCAATCGAACGCTTGTCGGCCTCCAGGTATTCGCGGCTGTAACGCGGATCTTCGACTATACGCATCTTCTCGCGCAGCTCGTCGATGATCGGGTGGGCGGCATGGAAGTCGTCCTCGTACTGCTCGGCCACCAGATTGCCGAAGGCCAGCGGCACGGCCGTCATGTACTGGATGCAGTGGTCGCGGTCGGCCGGGTTGGCCAGCTTGCCGACCTTGGAGATGATGCGGATCGCCGATTCCTGAGTGGTGATGACTATCCTGTCGATCTCGTGCAGTCGGTCCTTGACCTGCGGGTGCAGGGTCAGCGCGGCCTCGCAGGCGGTTTGCGCGTGGAACTCGGCCGGGAAGCTGATCTTGAACAGCACGTTCTCCATCACATAGCAGCCAAAGCCCTGGGGAAAGCTGAACTGGCGCGCCTCGATGGGTTTCAGCGCCAGGTCCTGATTGGTGTGACTGAACAGCACGTCGTAGAAGCCCCACTGCGGCGCAGTCAGCACGCCAGGGATGCCCATCTCGCCACGCATGGCAATATCGGCCAGACGCACGCCGCGGCTGGCGGCATCGCCGGCGGCCCAGGATTTACGCGAGCCGGCGTTCGGCGCGTGACGGTAGGTACGCAGCGCCTGGCCGTCGACGAAGGCGTGGGACAGTGCGGACAACAGCTGCTCGCGGCCCGCACCCATCAGCTTGGCGGTCACCGCGCTGGAGGCCAGCTTGACCAGGAATACATGGTCCAGGCCGACGCGGTTGAAGGCGTTTTCCAGGGCGAACACGCCCTGAATCTCATGAGCCATGATCATGGCCTCCAGCACCGCGCGCATAGTTAGCGGCGCGTCGCCCTGGGCGCTGCGCCGCTGCGCCAGGTGGTCGGCCACCGCCAGGATGGCGCCGAGATTGTCGGACGGATGCCCCCACTCGGCCGCCAGCCAGGTGTCGTTGTAATCCAGCCAACGCACGATGCAGCCGATATCCCAGGCGGCCTTGAGCGGGTCCAAGCACAAGCGGGTGCCCGGTACGCGGGCGCCGTTGGGCACCACAGTGCCCTCGACCATGGGACCCAGGTGCTTGGTGCACTCGGGGAAACGCAGGGCCAGCAAAGCGCAGCCGAGGCTGTCCATCAGACAATGGCGGGCGGTATTCAGGGCCTCCTCGGACTCGACCCGATAGTCCAGCACATAGTCGGCGATGTCCTGGATCACCTGGTCGTAGTCGGGGCGCTCGTTCAGCTCATAGGTAGCGGACATCGTTGTGCCTCCTGCTGCGGTGAGGTGTAGAAAAACCAGCCCCCAAGCGCCTGTTAGAACGCATCGCCGGGTACACGCACCCAGCCTTCCATCAACACCCGGGCGCTGCGGCTCATAATGGCCTTGGTCACAGTCCAGTCGCCGTTGACCTGAGTCGCTTCGGCGCCCACGCGCAGGGTGCCGGACGGATGACCGAAGCACACCGCGCTACGCGCCCCACCACCGGCGGCAAGATTGACCAGGGTGCCCGGAATCGCCGCGGCGGTGCCGATGGCCACCGCGCAGGTGCCCATCATGGCGTGGTGCAACTTGCCCATGGACAGTGCGCGCACCAGCAAATCAACTTCCCCCGCTTGCACCGTCTTGCCGCTGGACGAGAGGTAATCCTTAGGCTTGGCGACAAAGGCGATCTTCGGCGTGTGCTGCCGGGTGGCCGCCTCTTCCGCCGTTTTGATCAGCCCCATGCGCAAGGCGCCGGCCACCCGGATTTTCTCGAAGCGCGCCAGCTGCTGCGGATCACCGTTGATGTCTTCACGCAGTTCGGCGCCGCTATAACCGATGTCTTCGGCATTAACGAAGACGGTCGGAATACCGGCGCTGATCATGGTTGCCTTGAAAGTACCGACGCCCGGCACTTCCAGCTCATCGACCAGGTTGCCGGTGGGAAACATCGAGCCGCCCTCCTCGCCGTCATCGGACGGATCGAGAAACTCCAGCACTATCTCTGCCGCCGGAAAGGTCACGCCGTCCAACTCGAAGTCACCGGTTTCCTGTACCTCGCCCTGGCTGATCGGCACATGGGCGATAATGGTCTTGCCGATATTGGCCTGCCAGATACGCACCACGCAGGTGCCGTTCTGCGGGATGCGCGACTGATCGATCAGGCCCGCGTGGATCGCGAAGGCGCCAGCGGCGGTCGAGAGGTTGCCGCAGTTGCCGGACCAATCCACGAAGGCCTTGTCGATGGAGACCTGGCCGTAGAGGTAGTCCACATCGTGGTCCGGCTGGCTGCTTTTCGACAGAATCACGCATTTGCTGGTACTGGACGTGGCGCCGCCCATGCCGTCGATCTGCGCTGCATAGGGGTCGGGGCTGCCGATCACCCGCATAAACAGCGCGTCGCGCGCCGCGCCCGGGACCTGGCAGCGCACGGGCAGGTCCTCAAGGCGGAAGAACACGCCCTTGCTGGTGCCGCCACGCATATAGGTGGCGGCAATCTTGATCTGAGGTACATGAGCCATGGAATGTTCCTTGTCGGTGGCGAACCGTAGGATGGGTTGAGCACCGCGATACCCATGCGGCGTACGGATGTTGGGTATCGCTTCGCTCAACACCAACCTACATATGGCGTATCAGCTGACAGTCGACTCGAGGAAGTCCTGGGCGAAGCGCTGCAGCACGCCGCCGGCCTCGTAGATCGATACTTCCTCGTCGCTGTCCAGACGACAGGTCATAGGCACTTCGACGCGCTCACCGTTCTTGCGGTTGATCACCAGGGTCAGGGTGGTGCGCGGGGTACGCGCACCCATCACGTCGAAGGTCTCGCTGCCGTCGATGCCCAGGGTCTTGCGCGTGGTGCCCGGCTTGAACTCCAGCGGCAGCACGCCCATGCCGATCAGGTTGGTGCGGTGGATGCGCTCGAAGCCTTCGGCGGCTATGGCTTCCACGCCGGCCAGGCGCACGCCCTTGGCCGCCCAGTCACGGGACGAACCCTGACCGTAGTCGGCGCCGGCGACTATGATCAGCGGCTGCTTGCGCTGCATATAGGTTTCGATGGCTTCCCACATGCGCGTCACCTGGCCTTCCGGCTCGATACGCGCCAGCGAACCCTGCTTGACCTTGCCATCGACCATGACCATTTCGTTGAGCAGTTTGGGGTTGGCGAAGGTCGCCCGCTGGGTGGTCAGGTGGTCACCGCGGTGGGTGGCGTAGGAGTTGAAGTCCTCCTCCGGCAGGCCCATCTTGTGCAGGTACTCGCCGGCCGCGCTGTCCAGCATGATGGCGTTGGATGGCGACAGGTGGTCGGTGGTGATGTTATCCGGCAGCACCGCCAACGGGCGCATGCCGCGGAGGGTGCGCTCACCGGCCAGGGCGCCTTCCCAGTACGGAGGCCTGCGGATATAGGTGCTCATCTCGCGCCAGTCGTACAGCGGGCTGACATTGGCGCCCTGTTCACGACTTAGATCGAACATCGGGATATACACCTGGCGGAATTGCTCCGGCTTGACCGCGGCCTTGACCACCGCATCGATCTCCTCGTCCGACGGCCAGATGTCCTTCAGGCGAATTTCGCGGCCCTCCACCAGGCCCAGCACATCCTTCTCGATATCGAAGCGGATGGTGCCGGCAATGGCGTAGGCCACCACCAGCGGCGGCGAGGCGAGGAAGGCTTGCTTGGCATAGGGATGGATACGCCCGTCGAAGTTGCGGTTACCGGACAGTACGGCGGTGGCGTACAGATCGCGCTCGATGATCTCCTGCTGGATCTTCGGGTCCAGCGCACCGGACATGCCGTTGCAGGTAGTGCAGGCGAAAGCCACCACGCCGAAGCCCAGCTGCTCCAGCTCCTTGTCCAGGCCGGCTTCTTGCAGATACAGGGCCACTGTCTTCGAGCCCGGCGCCAGGGACGACTTGACCCAGGGCTTGCGCTGCAGACCGAGCCTGTTGGCGTTGCGCGCCAACAGGCCGGCGGCGATCACGTTGCGCGGGTTGCTGGTATTGGTGCAGCTGGTGATGGCGGCGATAATCACCGCGCCATCGGGCATCAGGCCTTCTGCTTCCTGCGCGCGGGCCTGGTCCAGACCGACAGCAATGCCCTTGGCCGCCAGGTCGCTGGTCGCGACCCGCGCATGGGGGTTGCTCGGCCCGGCCATATTGCGCACCACGCTGGACAGGTCGAACCTGAGCACGCGCTCGTATTCGGCCGTTTTCAGGCTGTCGGCCCACAGGCCGGTGTGTTTGGCGTAGGTCTCGACCAGTTGCACCTGCTGGTCTTCACGGCCGGTGAGCTTCAAGTAGTCGATGGTCTGCCGGTCGATAAAGAACATCGCCGCGGTGGCGCCGTATTCCGGGGCCATATTGGAGATGGTCGCGCGGTCGCCCAGGGTCAGCGCCGCAGCACCTTCGCCATGGAACTCCAGATAGGCGCCTACCACCTTGGACTGGCGCAGGAACTCGGTCAGGGCCAGCACCAGGTCGGTGGCGGTGATGCCGGGTTGCGGCTTGCCTGAGAGTTCGACGCCGATAATGTCCGGCAGGCGCATCCAGGAGGCGCGACCGAGCATGACGTTCTCCGCCTCCAGGCCGCCGACACCTATGGCGATCACGCCCAGGGCATCGACGTGCGGGGTGTGGCTGTCGGTACCCACGCAGGTATCCGGGAAGGCCACACCGGCGCGCGCCTGGATCACCGGGCTCATCTTCTCCAGGTTGATCTGGTGCATGATGCCGTTGCCCGGTGGGATCACATCGACGTTCTTGAACGCCTGCTTGGTCCAGTCGATAAAGTGGAACCTGTCCTCGTTGCGCCGGTCTTCGATGGCGCGGTTCTTCTCGAACGCCTGCGGGTCGAAACCGCCGCACTCCACTGCCAGCGAATGGTCGACTATCAGCTGCACCGGCACCACAGGATTGACCTGGGCCGGGTCGCCGCCCTGCTCGGCGATGGCGTCACGCAGGCCGGCCAGGTCGACCAGGGCGGTCTGGCCGAGGATGTCGTGGCACACCACGCGCGCCGGGTACCAGGGGAAATCCAGGTCGCGCTTGCGCTCGATCAGCTGCTTGAGCGACGCAGTCAAGGTGGCCGGATCGCAGCGACGCACCAGGTTCTCGGCCAGCACCCGCGAGGTGTAGGGCAGCTTGGCGTAGGCCCCTGGGGCTATGGCCTCGACCGCGGCGCGGGCATCGAAATAGTCCAGCGCACTGCCAGGCAGATTCTTGCGGTATTGAGTGTTCATGCTGTTCATGCTTATGGGCGCTCCTTGAGCGGCACGAAACTCAGGTCTTCCGGCCCTACATAGTTGGCGCTCGGACGAATGATCTTGCCGTCGATGCGCTGCTCGATCACATGGCTGGACCAGCCGGAGGTACGGGCGATGACGAACAGCGGGGTGAACATGGCGGTGGGCACGCCCATCATGTGGTAGCTGACGGCGCTGAACCAATCAAGGTTGGGGAACATCTTCTTGATTTCCCACATGGTGCTTTCTAGACGTTCGGCGATATCGAACATCTTCATATTGCCCTGTTCGGCGGACAGCTCGCGGGCGACTTCCTTGATCACCTTGTTGCGCGGATCACTCACGGTATAGACCGGGTGGCCGAAGCCGATCACCACTTCCTTCCTCTCCACCCGGGCGCGAATATCGGCCTCGGCCTCATCGGGGTTGTCGTAGCGCTTCTGGATCTCGAAGGCCACCTCGTTGGCACCGCCGTGCTTGGGCCCGCGCAGCGCGCCTATGCCCGCGGCGATGGCGGAATACATGTCGGAACCTGTGCCGGCCACCACCCGCGAGGCAAAGGTGGAGGCATTGAACTCGTGTTCGGCGTAGAGAATCAGGCTGGTGTGCATGGCGCGCACCCAGGACTCCTGCGGCTGCTGGCCGTGCAGCAGGTGGAGGAAGTGCCCGCCTATGGAATCTTCGTCGCTTTGCACCTCGATGCGCTTGCCGTTGTGGCTGAAGTGGTACCAGTACAGCAGCATGGAACCCAGGGAGGCCATCAGCTTGTCGGCGATATCGCGGGCACCGGGATGATTGTGGTCGTCCTTCTCAGACTGCAGGCAGCCCAGCACCGAGACGCCGGTGCGCATCACGTCCATCGGGTGGGCGGACGGCGGCAGTTGTTCCAATGCGGCCTTGAGGGCGGCGGGCAGACCACGCAGCGCCTTGAGCTTGGCCTTGTAGGCGGCCAGTTCGGTCTGGTTGGGCAGCTTGCCATGCACCAGCAGGTGGGCGATCTCCTCGAACTCGCAGCTGGTGGCGACGTCGAGAATGTCGTAGCCGCGGTAGTGCAGGTCGTTGCCGCTGCGCCCGACTGTGCACAGGGCGGTATTGCCGGCGGTGGTGCCGCTCAGGGCCACGGATTTCTTCGGCTTAAAGCCGGGGGTGGTTTCGCTGGCGCTCATTATTCTGTCTCCTGCTGTTATCCGGGTAAATGCTGCCTGCGGGCCGCTTATTTCTTGGCGGCAAATAGCGCGTCGAGGTGTTGTTCGAAGGCGTGGTAGTTGATGCGTTCGTACAGCTCCATGCGGGTCTGCATGGTGTCGAGCACATTCTTCTGCGTGCCGTCGCGACGCAGCGCGGTGTAGACATTCTCGGCGGCCTTGTTCATGGCGCGGAAGGCCGACAGCGGATAGAGCACCAGGGACACGTCGACCGCGGCAAGCTCCTCGGTGGTGTACAGCGGCGTGGCGCCGAACTCGGTGATATTGGCCAGGATCGGCGCCTGCACCCGCTCGGCGAAGGTCTTGTACATCGCCAGTTCGGTGATGGCTTCCGGGAAGATCATATCGGCGCCGGCTTCGATGCAGGCCGCGGCGCGGTCCAGCGCCGAATTCAGGCCTTCGACGGCCAGGGCATCGGTGCGCGCCATGATCACGAAGCTGTCGTCGGTACGGGCATCCACCGCGGCCTTGATGCGGTCGACCATCTCCTGCTGGGAAACGATTTCCTTGTTCGGCCGGTGACCACAGCGCTTGGCGCCGACCTGGTCCTCGATGTGGATGGCCGCGGCGCCGAACTTGATCATCGACTTGACGGTGCGCGCCACGTTGAACGCCGAGCTGCCGAAGCCGGTGTCGACATCCACCAGCAGCGGCAGGTCGCACACGTCGGTGATGCGCCGCACGTCGGTGAGCACGTCGTCCAGGCCGGTGATACCCAGATCCGGCAGCCCCAGGGAACCTGCCGCCACGCCGCCGCCGGACAGGTAAATCGCCTGGAAGCCGGCACGCTGGGCCAGCAAGGCATGGTTGGCGTTGATCGCGCCGACCACTTGCAGCGGGTGTTCGGCGGCAACGGCATCGCGAAAACGTTGACCGGGGCTTCTGGAAAGCTGGCTCATGACTCACCTCTGGGTTTGGCTGTCTTGGTTGGCGCGCCCTGCCCCATGCTCATGGTGTAGTGGCGCTCGATATTGCGCTTGGAGGCGCCGATGTGGCGGCGCATCAGCAACTCGGCGAGCTCACCATCGCGCTCGGCAATGGCATCGAGAATACGGTGGTGCTCGGCGAACGCCAGGCGCGGCCGATTGGGCGTGGCGGAGAACTGCAGGCGGTACATGCGCACCAGCTGGTACAGCTCGCCGCAGAGCATCTGCGCCAGGGTTTTGTTGCCGCTGCCCTGGATGATGCGGTAGTGGAAGTCGAAGTCGCCTTCCTGCTGGTAGTAGCCGACCCCGGCCTTGAAGGCGGCGTCCTGCTCGTGCAGATCGAGGACCCGGCGCAACTCGTCGATTTCCACCTGAGTCATGCGCTCGGCCGCCAGGCGACAGGCCATGCCTTCCAGGGACTCGCGGATTTCGTACAGCTCGATCAACTCGGCATGACTGAGCGACACCACCCGCGCCCCTATATGGGGGACGCGCACCAGCAGGCGCTGACCTTCCAGGCGGTGGATCGCCTCACGCAGCGGTCCACGGCTGATGCCATAGGTACGCGCCAGCTCCGGCTCGGAAATTTTGCTGCCGGGGGCTATTTCACCTTTGACTATGGCGGCCTGGATGCGCCGGAAGACCTGTTCGGACAGCGTTTCCGAATCTTCCTGCACAGGCTCGGGGGACCCGATAAACTCAAGCATATTGTCGACACTAGCCTTGTTTGATGACGAAAAATTACGCCTAAAAAGGATTAATGTCAAATAATCACGCGACACTGTCGACAATATGTGGCGCGACTTCGCGCGCCCAATACGCTGACCTTACTTGCACAAACGCCCATAAGCGCCTGTCACGATAGAAAAATCCCATGCTAGAATGCAGCGCTCTCGTACCTGGCAGAGCATTTTCAGGCTGCCTGCTAGACTTCAGACACCTTGTTCGCTGCACACCCACCACGCCTGCCGGTCGCTCTGATCAACTGCTTGCGCTACACCCGATAGGACTTATGAGACTGAAGCCCTCCATTCTGCTGCTATGTCTGGTACTTTTTCCCGGCCTGAGTCTCGCCGCGCAGAAAACTGTCTACGGGCTGAATGAATACGTCAGGTTGTTCGATCTCGACCTGAAGCTCGCGGCCAAACTCGACACCGGGGCTAAAACGGCCTCCTTGAGCGCCCGGGATATCAAACGTTTCAAGCGCGACGGGGAAACCTGGGTGCTGTTTTATCTGGCCATCGATGAGGCCCACGACAGCCCGATCGAGCGGCCACTGGCGCGCATCAGCAAAATCAAGAGACGTGCGGGCGACTATGATCCAGATGAAGAAAAAACCTATACCGCACGCCCCGTGATCGAAATGGACATCTGCATGGGCCAGGCCCTACGCACTATCGAAGTGAACTTGACCGATCGCAGTGCCTTCCTATACCCGCTGTTGATAGGCTCCGAAGCACTCAAGCGTTTCGATGCCCTGGTCGACCCGAGTCTTAAATACGCAGCAGGTAAACCTGCTTGCGCCCCCGACGCAAACCTTGGCGCCACCCCTGATGAGTAAATCCCATGCGCTCTCTTAACCTTCATCTGAAAGTCCTGGTCATACTCCTGGTGAGTTTGGGCGTTCTGATTACGGCCTATCAGATTTTCATCCTCGGCATTCCGGTGACCGAAGATGAAACCGATGACTTGTGGAACATCGATGCCAGAGTCGAGTTCCAAGCCAACCCGCGCGACCCGGTTAAGCTGCAGATGTTTGTGCCGCCGCTGGCTCAGGACTACGTCAGCCTCAACGAGAGCTTTATCTCCAACAACTATGGCGTGAGCATCAATCGCGCCGACGGTAACCGCAAAGTTACCTGGTCGGCCCGCCGCGCCAACGGCAAGCAGACCCTCTACTACCGTCTGGTGCTGACCAAGCGCTACAGCGGCGAACCGGCCAAAGCCAAGGGCCCGATCTTCCGCGACAGCATCCCGGTCGAAGGCGCGGAGAAAATCGCCGCCGAGGCCTTGCTCGCCCCTATCCGTCAGCACTCGGCCGACGTCGAAACCTTTATCAGCGAGACCATCAAGCGGGTCAACAACCGCAATGACGACAACGTCAAGCTGCTGCTCGGCGGCGATGCCTCGAGCATCAACAAGGCCAAGGTCATCGAGCTGCTGCTGTCGATCGCCCATGTGCCCATGGAGCGCCTGCACACCATTCGCTTGGCGGCCGATATCCAGCAAAGCCCGGAACTCTGGGTGCGCAGCTTTAACGGCGAGAACTGGCTGTATTTCAACCCAGAGACGGGTGAGCAAGGCCTGCCCGCCGACCGCCTGCTGTGGTGGGTCGGCGATGACAACCTGGTCAGCCTCGAAGGCGGCAAACAGGCGCACGTCAGCTTCAGCCTGAACAACAGCGAGATGAACGCTATTCGCCTGGCCAAACTGACCGACGAGAACACCGACGTCGACTTCCTCGAATACTCGCTCTATGGCCTGCCGCTGCAGACCCAGCAGACCTTTATGATCATGGTGATGATCCCTATCGGCGTGCTGGTGATCCTGATCCTGCGCAACCTCGGCGGCCTGCAGACCCTCGGCACCTTCACCCCGGTGCTGATCGCCCTGGCCTTCCGCGAGACCCAGTTGGGCTTCGGCATAGTGCTGTTCACCATCATCACCGCCCTGGGCCTGTCGCTGCGCTCCTATCTGGAGCACCTCAAGTTGCAGATGCTGCCCCGGCTGTCGGTGGTGCTGACCTTCGTGGTGGTGCTGATCGCGGTGATCAGCCTGTTCAGCCACAAGCTCGGTCTGGAGCGCGGTCTGTCGGTGGCGCTGTTCCCCATGGTGATTCTGACCATGACCATCGAACGCCTGTCGATCACCTGGGAAGAACGTGGCGGCGGCCATGCCTTCAAGGTCGGTATCGGCACCCTGTTCGCCGCCACCCTGGCGCATCTGCTGATGAGCGTGCCGGAGCTGAACTACTTCATCTTCACCTTCCCGGCGGTGCTGATGATTATGGTCGGCTTTATGCTGGCGATGGGTCGCTACCGCGGCTACCGCCTGACCGAACTGTTCCGCTTCAAAGCCTTCCTCAAGGACTAATGCCATGTTCGGTCTGATCAAGACGTGGAAAGCCCTTGAGGCCAAGGGCATCATGGGCATCAACAGGCGCAATGCGGACTATGTGCTGAAGTACAACAAACGGCACCTCTACCCGATAGTCGATGACAAGATCATCACCAAGCAGCGCGCCATCGAAGCCGGTATCGATGTGCCCGAGATGTATGGCGTGATCGACACCGAGAAGGGCATCGACAATCTGCGCAGCATCATCGGCGATAGGCCGGACTTCGTGGTCAAGCCGGCGCAGGGCGCCGGCGGCGACGGCATCCTGGTGATCGCCGACCGCTTCGAGGAGAAGTACAAGACAGTCTCCGGCAAGATCATCAGCCACGAGGAGATCGAACATCAGATCTCCAGCATCCTCACCGGCCTCTACTCCCTCGGCGGCCACCGTGACCGCGCGCTGATCGAGTACCGGGTGACCCCGGACCAGATCTTCAAGAGCATCAGCTACGAAGGCGTGCCGGATATCCGCATCATAGTGCTGATGGGCTACCCGGTGATGGCCATGCTGCGCCTGCCAACCCGCCAATCCGGCGGCAAGGCCAACCTGCACCAGGGCGCCATCGGCGTTGGCGTGGACCTGGCCACCGGGGTAACCCTGCGCGGCACCTGGCTGAACAACAAGATCAGCAAGCACCCGGACACCACCAATGCGGTGGACGGCGTGCAATTGCCCAACTGGGACGGCTTTATGAAGCTGGCCGCCGGCTGCTATGAGTTGTGCGGCCTGGGCTATATAGGTGTGGACATGGTGCTGGACCAGGACAAGGGGCCAATGATTCTCGAGCTGAACGCCCGCCCCGGCCTGAATATCCAGATCGCCAACGACTGCGGCCTGACCCATCGCGCCCATGCGGTGGAAGCGCGCCTGGCGGAACTGAAGAAAAAAGGCATTCAGGAAACCCCGGAAGAGCGCATGCGCTTCTCCCAAGGACTGTTCGGCCACGTCAGCATCGCCGAGATCTAAGCGCCTTCAGCGAGCAAAAATCCCGGACTCGTCCGGGATTTTTTATAAGCATTAAACCGCCTCCATCTCGCTTCGATCCGCCGGCTAACGCACTATGGCCAGCTCGAAAGTCCCCTCATCGCCGTGGGCATGGCTCTGCATGCCGGACTCGTCGACCGCCAGGTCTTGCAGCGGGCGCTTGAAAGGCTTGTTATCCAGGGTCTGCAAGGTGCGATCCTCATCGGTGGTCAGCAGCAGCACATAGCGCTCGCCGGCCGCGGCCTTGACCTGCACCGTGCCCTCGATAAAGGCGTAGCGGTACCAGGTTTCGCCATGCAGTTGATAGACCGCGTCGCTGACCAGCCGAGTCGGCCGTTTGCGCTCATCGAGGAACAGCAGGGAGGGATACACCAGTTGCTGGTTGGCGAAGCTGCGCACCCGCAAGCCGAAGTTGTGCTGGGAACGCGGCAACTTCAGCGCGGCGTAATAACTCTTGCCCATGGGGAACTGCAGGCTCGGCGAGAAACGGTTGAGCTCCTCATAGCGCGGCTCGGCGGCGCTCAGCTCGCCGAAGGCGTCATCGGCCAACTGCCCGCAGCACAGCTCCACTAATTGCGCGTAGCGCCCTTGCTGCGCACTCTCGCTGCCGGCCAGCAACGCCTGCATGGCCGCGCTGGGCTGACCATCGAGGCCGGGCAACTGCATGGCTCTGGCGGCAAACTCGAATTCACGGCCCTGGTCAAAGGCCTCCGCCTGGTTGGCTACCGGGCCAGTCTTGGCCTGGCCCTGCCCAGGCAGCGGCGCGTTATGCATCCGCCCCTGCTCATCGACCCAGGTGAAATAACGGCCATCGCGCTCATCCCGGGCAAAATCACGGCCCTCCAGCACCTCGGAGCTGATGTAGTCGGCCGAACGTTCCCCGGTATCCAGGACAGTTTCATCGGTAGCGCCCTGCAATTGGGTGCCGGCGTGGAAACTGTTGTGCAGATTGCCGTTGGCATCCACCCAGGTGAAGTAGCGCCGCTTGCTTTCGCCGGCGACCTGCGCCCCAGGCCAGCCTGAGGCATTGCCCGCCTGGAACCGAGCCTGATCGCTCTGGCTGATAGTGCGCTGGGCCTGGCGTTGATGCGCCGCATAACTGGCATCGACAAAGCTGTTATGCACCCGACCCTGATCGTCCACCCAGGTCAGATAGCGGCCACTGCCCAGGGCCGCAGTGGCAAAAATCAGGCAACCACTCATCAACAGCACTCGCATGGCAAAAACCCTAGAAGGTGGTGCGATAGGTCAGGGCCAGCACATAGGCTTTGACGCTGGTCTTCACATCGAGGTCGGCATAGGGGTTGTACACCATGCTGTCGATGTCCGAGCAGTTGATGTTGCAACTGGAGCGCGCCGGGATGTCCTGCTTGCTCACCAGGTAGTTGAAACCTATGTCTATCACGGTGTCCTTGTCCCACTGGTAACCCGCGCCCAGGCCATAGAGCTGGGCATCCCCCAGGGGCGCCAGCACGTCCGCCTTGTTCCCCGGGATAGCCGAGGGCCGCGGCTCGTAGCCCATGCGCAGGCTCAGGCGGTCATTGACCTGGTATTCGACCCCCACCGCCCAGCTCCACACCGACTCGTAGCCGCGGTCCAGGATGATGCTGGTCGAGGTGGCGTTTTCCGGGGAAAACAGGCTGGCGATGGTCAACACATCCAGCTGACGGTCGAACTCCAGCTCGAACTTGTCCCAGGCGGCGTAATCGGTCCACTTGATGTCCAGGTTGATCTGCCAGCGGTCATGAGGTTTGAGCTTGATGCCGCTGGCGAAGTGGGCCGGATAGGTCATGTTCAGGGAGACGTTGCCCTGCTCCTTGTCGAACAGGCCGTCGGGGGTCAGGCTATTGAACACCGCGCCGATAAAGGAGCCGTCCAGGCCCTGCCAGAAACCCTGCCAATCCTGCGAGTAATCCACCACATAGCGCCCCTTCAGGCGCATCTTGGCCTCGCTCTGGTACACCGCGCCGAGGGCGAACCAATCGCTCGGCTCCCAGAGAAAACCGAGGTTCCAGGTCGGCGACAGGGTCTGCTGCATGTCGATATCTATATTGGCGATATCGGTAAAGGGCCCCAGCTCGCCGCCGCAGATATTCAGAAACATCTCGAGGGGATTGTCATCGACTATGCACAGGGCGTCCTGGGCCACGCCGACAAAACCTGTGAGTATCCCCGGCGCGCGGAAATCCTGGTTTAGCGCCATGGCCTGGTGGGAAAAGCCGATCGACAGGCCCAGCGACAACTCATCGTTGACCTGATAGGCCAGCGAGGGCGAGAAATAGGTCAGGCGCTGCATCACCAGTTCCTTGCCCTGGTAACGCCCCGGGTCATCGTCGTCGCGGGCAAAGCCCAGGGCTTGCGGGGTGTACATATTGGTGGCGAAGGTGAACTTGGAGCCCGGCGGGTTGATCGACAGGCCGGCCAGGGGCGCGAACAACACCGGCAACTCGGTCGCCCCGCCGACGCCGGGCAAGTACATCATGGCAGCGCTAGCCTTGCTCGATGAGTTGGCGACCGGATCATCCTTGAGCCCAAGAAAGTTACTGCCGTAGTCTGCCGGCGCATCGAAGTCCGCGCGTATATCCATCACCCCGGAGATGAATTTGACCGTGGTCTGTCGGCCCTTGAGCTTGCTCAGCGCCGCCGGGTTGTAATGCACCGAGTCGATGCCGACGAAGTCCGCCGTCACCGCATTGCCCAGGGCCATGGCCTTGGGGCTGCCGATGGTCAGGTTCTGAGCCAGCTGCGCCTGAGCCTGTCCACTGCACAGCAAACTCGCCCCGATAATCGCCAGCCTAAGCCGCGAAATTCGCATCGTCATAAGAGTTTCGCTCGCGCTTATTGGGCCTTCAGGCCTTTGATATCCAAAGGCATGGAGATGCCCAACAACACATCCGGCGAGTCTTCGGTCATGCCGAAGCCGGCATTGACGTTGATGATCTGATCCGGTGTGGTACGCAAGCCCAGGGAGAAGTTCATCACCGCACTGGTCTGTCCGCTGCCTTCCAGCTCACCGTCGGCGAAGCTGTAGGTGGGTTTCAGCGAGTGCGACATCTGGTAGGAAGTCGCCAGCGACACGTCATAGGACAGCGCATAGGCGAAGCCCATGCTCAGGGAGAAGCTGGAACCCGGATCGACCTCTTCCAGCAAACGGCCGCCGCGTACCTGGCTGATGCCCTTGATCGGCAGGTTGTAGGTGTAACCCAGGGAGCCGAACAGCACCACCGGGTCGACCACATAGGAAACGTTAGCGCCTACCCCCAGGCTGTAAGAACCGCTGCCGGTGGCCAGCTCGCTCTGGCTATTGATGTCGTACGGGCTGTCACCCGTGGGCAAGCCCAGGTTGGCATAGAGGGTGGTGACCGGCTTGCCGCGTAGCGAGGTCCAGGGCTGCCAACGCAGGCTGGCGGAGATATCCCCCAGGCTGTAGGCATCCAGGTCACGCTCGGTATCGTATTTGGCCAGCAACGGCATGCGCATGCTGAAGGTCAGGTTGTCCCACACGCCATAATCGAAGGTGAAGGAGTTGGTGAAGGTATGCTGCGCCTCGCTCTGGCTCACCACGCTGAACACATTGTTGCCGCTGCGCACGGTTTCGATCACCGTATCGCGCAGCAGCGAATAATCGAAACCATAGGTCAGGGTACGCTCACCCTTCTTCAGCAAGGTGTAGCTCTTTTCCGCCGCCTGAAACACTTCCTCCAGCGCCTTGGCACTGTCGGCATCGTCTTCCTGCTTGCTCAAGGCGTCCCGTGCCTGCTCGACCGAAGCCGGATCGGCCCAGGCCGCCGCACTGCTAACCGAGGTCAACATGGCCAGCCATACACACCCTAAAACTCTCATGGCGCAGCCCCCAAATATTATTGTTATGCCGGGCAATTACTTACGGCGGATATAGTGGATATCGCCGGCGGAACCCAGCTCTGTGGCCTGGTTCTCGCTGAACTTGGTGATCTGCGGAAACTCGCGAAATGCCAGCAAGCTGATGGTGCGGTCATCGATGATGCGTAAATCCTGCTCGCTCAAGGCCAGGGCATTCGGCGGTTCATTACCGCTCGGGAAAATCACGAACAGCACGTTCTGATCCCAGATTTCTTCGAAACGGCTACGGGTAAAACTGATATTGCCCAAGGCCGGATCGGCCACGAACACGTGCTCGTCATGGACGTCGCGCACCACCACGAAATGCTTGAAGCCGGCATATTCGATCGGCACTATCGCCGGGTGCTCCAGGCCATCCAGATCGGCGAAGGCGGCGCGAAAACCGCCACTCTTGTAGCCCAGGGCGCCGACGAAGCGCTTCATGTCGAGCAAGGAAAAACCGCGGCGTTCGACTATCTTGTCGGCCTCGCCAAACTGCAGCAGCCCCTCCATCACCTGGCGCTCTTGCAGGTTGCGGCCGAGGAAATAATCCAGCAGCGAGGTCAGGGCCGCCGAACCACAGCTGTAGTCGTAGGCCTGACGAATCACGTTGCGAAACTGCAGCTGAGTCATGGGCTCCAGCGTCACCGACTCATGCAACGCCGCATTGCCCAGCGGCTGGCTGATATTGACCGTGCCGGGCGCCGGCGGCTTGGTATCCACCGCCTCGGTAAAGCCCCACAGGCCAATCAGACTGCCCAGCAAAATCTCGATCATCCGCCCACTGCTCTCCTCTGCATCAAAGGAAAAGTCTTAGCGGCCAAAGCCGATAAGACTTTTCTGCTCATGGAACAACTAAACGAACTTAGTGGCCCCAGATTTTCACTGTGGTGCCGGCCATGTTCATGTCGCTGATCGCCAGGGAGCCGATGCTGGCGGCACTGGCGTCGCCCACTTTGATGGCGCCAACACTCAGCTGACCGGTGATGGTCGGCAGCTTGATCTGCAGCTGCTGGGTACCGCCGGCATTGGTCACAACGTCAACTTCGACCGGATTGGTGTCAGAGATATTGAAACCGGTGAAAGCGATGGTTTCCATGCGCAGCGAACCACCGTTGGCATCACCGTCGGTGTAAACGACACTGCCGATGGAGCCGTTGAAGCTACCGGAGATGCTGATGCCGTCCTGACCGGTTACGGTGGCCAGGGCTGTGTCGTCCATGGCCTTGAGCTCAGCCTGAGCCATAAAAGGAACAGCCAGAACGGCGGCGGCCAGAGCCAGTTGCTTGAGGGTTGTCATTGTTATTGTCTCCACAGTTCACTAAGGGGTGATCCCCGGCACACTGCCTCGGACTCCTGTCCTCGTCAGCCGGCGGCTCGCGCCGTTCACCAGGTCTGGCACTGCTTCCTTAGTCGCGCCAGGCTGGAATCGTGAAGCAGCTCGCTTCTCGTCCTGGCGTTAAAACTACTGGTGCGATGGCTGCCTGCCAGCCCATCCAAGGGATGGAGCACCGACAGCCTTCCCATCAGCCTGTGGCGCTCAGGCCTCGCTTAACAAACCCAGGCTCTTGCCTTTCAACACCGCCTGGGTGCGGCTGCGCACGCCGAGCTTGGCGAACAGGTTATGCAGGTGCCACTTGATGGTGGCTTCCGACAGATGCACCGCCTGGGCGATGTCGCGATTCGACAAACCGGCCGCCACATAGCGCAGAATCTCTCGCTCCCTATGACTAACATCTTGATTTTCATCGAAATTATCAAGATCTACGGATAATCGTCGGCACTGCTCGCGCATCTGCTCGGCCAGCCCCTGCCAAGCCCCCGCGCGTTTCGGCTCGGCGCTGTGCCAGGCATCCCACAGCGGTAGCAGCCACAAGGCATCATCCACGAACATCCGCCGATAACCGCGGGGCCAAGCGTCTTCCAGGGTCGCCTTGAACAAGCCGAAGGCTTTTTCGCTGTTACCTTTGCGCCAATACGCCACAGAAAGTAACAAGGCCAGACGCAGGCGCCGGTCCCTATGGTGCTCCGCCGTCTGTTTGGCCAGGCAGGCTTCCAGCGCCGTCTGGGCCTTGTCCGCCCGCCGCTCGGACAAGGCCAGGCGCGCCTCGGACAGCACCTGCACGGTTTCCGCATCGCCATAGCGGCCCGGCGGCAGTACCGCCAGATGTCGCTGCAACTGCAAACAAATGCGCTCGGCCTCGTTCGGCCGGCGCAGCCACAGCAGAAACTGCACCTTGCAGCTCATGCCCAGGGCGTACACCCGCTCGTAGCCGGGGCCGTGCAGGGTTTCCAGCCACTCATCGAGTTCCGCCAGCGCCGACTCGCCCTCGCCGGCGAAGAAGCGCGCCCGGGCCATCACCAGCTTGCCGCGGCTGACCAGCTCGATGGGCGTGGCCACATCGCGCCAGGTGGTCGCCAGCGGCAATTCGGCCAGGATGGCGGCATGCCGGTCCTGTTCATACAGCAGATCGGCGTAGGCCAAGGCCAGCGGGCCGCCGACCCGACTGCGCCGCCCGAACACCTGCTCGACCCGCGCCCGCGCGCTTTCCGCCAGTACCCGACCGCGCTCGGGCTGGCCCATTTCCTTGCAGATCAGCGCCTCGATCAGGCTGACCACGGCATGCAGGTATTCACTTTCCGCCTGCTGCAGATTATCCCGCGCCACCGCGATCGACTTGGCCGCCTCGCCGTATTCGCCGAGCAAGGCATAGGCCGCGGCCTGCACACAGGACAGGCTGGCACGGAACACCGGCTGGTTATCCGGCACCAGGGCCAGCCAGTGCCGCGCGACCTTCAGGCAACTCTCCAGCTTGTCCTGGTACAGCAGCACCAATGCCTTGAGCACCTGGGCTACCGCCAGCAACACCGCCAAGCCGAAGTGCAGCAGCTTGCCACGCCCCTGCATCAGGCGCGCGCTGATCTCCTCGATCAGTGCCTCGGCTTCGGCATATTTCTGTTCGAAGGCCAGCTGCCAGGCATAGAAAATCTGGAACACCGGATGCTCGCGAATCACCTCGGCCGGCACGTCCTTGAGGATCGCCAGGATGCCGTAGACCTGGTTGCCGGCAATCAGGCTGGCCCCCTGGCGCTCCAGCAACTGGGCGGCGAAGGCATAGTCGCGGGCGCGCAGGGCGTACTTGATGGACTTGTCGGTCAGCTCGTGGCTCTCGCACCAGCGCGCCGCCGTATGCAGCAGATGGGTCGGGTCGCCCTGCTTGCCCAGGCGGCCCTGGAGAAACTCGGCGAACAGGTGATGGTAACGGAACCACAGCCCCTGCTCGTCCAGCGGGATGATAAACAGCTGCTCCTTCTGCAGGCGCTGCAGCATCTGCGCGCCGTCGCCACGGCCGGTCAGGGCATTGCACAGCTCGTCATTGAACTCATCGAGCACCGAGGTCTGCTCGAGAAAGAGCTGCTCCTCCTGCGGCAGGCTGTCGAGCACGTCCTCGGCCAGGTAATCGGCGATATCGCGCTCGGTGCCCGACAGGTCGGCGAGAAACTCACGGCGATCCGGGTGCCGGGCCAGGGCTAGGGCCACCAGATGCAAGGCGGTGATCCAGCCTTCGGTGCGCGCGTGCAGCAGATCCAGCTCTGTTGCGCTGAGCTGCAACTGCTTGAGCTGATGAAAATAGGCTGCGGTTTCCGCCCGGGTCAGGCGCAAATCCTCGGCCTGAATCCACAGCACCCAGTCTGCGCTGGCGGTCGGCTTATCCAGCAAACGCGACTGATAGCGCGTGCTGCCGATCAGCCGCACATTGGCCGGCACCCGCTTGACGAAGTAGTCGACCTGGGGGCCGAGTCCCGCGTGGCGGATGCGGTGAAAGTCATCGAGGATCAGGTACAGATCGCCCTTGACCCGCTTCAGGTCGGCGATAAAAGAGTCCAGCAGCGCCTCAAAGGGCAGGCTGAGGTCATCGCGCAGCAAGCGTGCGGTGTTCTCACCGAAGCCGGGTAATTGCGCCGCTATGGCCGCAAGCAGGTAATGCAGCAGGCGCTGCGGCTCGCTGTCCGCTTCATCGCAGGACAACCAGGCCACCTGGGCGCCAGTCTCCAGCAAGCGCAGGCGGAACTGGCTGAGAATGGTGCTCTTGCCGAAGCCGGCCGGGGCGCTGAGCAGAATCAGGCGCTGCGAGCGGGCATTGAACAGCCGTTCGATCAGCGCCGCCCGGGCGAGCAAGGGGCGGCCGCTGGAGTCCGCGGGAAATAGCTTGGTGCGCAGCAAGGGGAGCGCGCGCAGGCGCGACGATGTGGGTGCATTCATGGTTCTAAGAGACTCAGCTCGCGGGCTCGGCGGATGGCTTGGGTGCGGTTACGCACCTTGAGCTTTTCGTAGATGTTGTGCAGGTGCCATTTGACCGTGCCTAAGGCCAGCGCCAGTTGCTGGCCGATTTGCTCATTGGACAGGCCTTGCGCCGCCAGGCGGATCACCTCGCGCTCGCGCTCGGTCAGCCCCTCGTCCGGCACCTCCAGCAACTGCCGCGCGCCCTGCCCCGGCCAGATGGCCAGCAATCCGCGAATAAAGCCCTGCAAGGCCGGCTGGCGTTCGGCGGCTTCGAGTTGCTGCAGGAGCAGGCGAATGGCTTCGCCCTCCTCGACGAACAGGCTGCGCACCCCTTCGCGCTCGGCCCCGATCAGGCATTGCACCAGCAGGCTCTGGGCGCGCTCCTGGTAGCCCAGGCGCTGGTAACTGAGCGCGGCCAGCAGGTCCAGACGTAAACGTTGCAGACCATGCCAGTTATCCAGCAGCAAGCTGCGCAACTGGGTGATCTCATGCAGGGCTTCGCTGTAATGACCACGCGCCTGTTGCAGTCGGATACGGGTCAGGCCGCGCACCCAGAGCACCGGATTGAAACGCATCGACTGATAAGGCTCGGCCAGCTTGGCCCAGTCCACGGTTTTCAGGCGTTGCTCGGCGCGTTTGAGGCGATCGGCGGCCGGCTCCTGGAGTATCTGCGCGACCTCATCGGCCACCGCCTGGGCATAGAAGCGCCAGGACTGATTGCGCGCCGACAGGTTCTGCATCAGCACCAGGCTGGCATAGGCCTCCTTCGGACTGTCCTGCATGCGCTGCACATGCGCCATGCACAGCATGCCCTGGGCATACAGATCGACCGGATTGATCACATCGACCGTGGCCAGCGCCCAGCGCAGACGCTCCTCGATGCCCTGCAGACGCCCCTGGTGATAGGCGATCAAGGCTTCGGTGATGGTCGGCAGCGCCAGGGCGCGGGAGCGTTCCGCGAACCAGGGGATGACCTTGGCGCGCAACTGGGCGAAGAGCAGTTCGGCCTGACGGATCTGCCCCTGTTCCAGGCACAGCAGCACCTCGATATTGGCCAACTGCATATCCAGGTAGCGGCCTTCGAGGAAATGGTTGCGCTGCTGCGCCAGCGCCAACAGGCGCTTGGCCGGTTCCGGCTGGGCCAGCATGACATTGGCCAGGGCGCCCACTATCAGCATCGCCACTTCGAGGAAGGCCGTGTGCTGGCCCAGCTGCACCTCGACCCGGCGGGCCAGGGCGATGCAAGTCTGCAGGTCATCCTTCTGCAAGGCGATCACCGCCTTGATCGCCAGGGTCGCCAGCAGCTTGTCGCTCAGCGGCCCGCTGCTTTTCGCCTCGCCCCAGCGCTCCAGCTGCTCATCGAGCATGCGGTTGGCCTCGTTCAGCCCCAGCTCGGCGGCGCGGCTCCAGACATCGGCCAGCACCAGCACCGGAAAGCGCTCGGCTATCTCATCCGGCACATGCTGACGCCACTTGTAGATGCGGTGCAGCTGGCCGCGGTTGATCAACTCCAGACCACAACCATCGACCAGCGCCGCGAGCATCTCCGGGTCTTCGGCGAGGCAGGCGTGTTCGATGGCCAGGTTCTGCATATGGTGGTTGGTGAACCACAGGCTGGCATTGAAATGCAGCTGCTTGAAGCGCTCGGGATCGCGCTCTTTCAGGCGCGCGCGGAGGAATTCGGCGAACAGGTTGTGGAAGCGGTACCACTGGCGCTCACGGTCCAGCGGCAACAGGAACAGCTGCATGGCTTCCAGCTCTTCGAGCAGCAACTGGCCGCCCTGGCGCCCGGTCAGGGCGCTGGCCAGGTCGCCGCTGAGCTGTTGCGCTACGCCCAGGGCCAACAGCAGCTCCTGCTTGTCCGCCGGCAGCTGTTCGAACACGCTGCGCAGCAGATAGGCCCCCACCGCGGCCTGATCGGTGCCCATCGCGGCGATCTGCGCCCCGGCCTGGGGCTGATGGCGCAACCACAGGCTGGCCAGGTGCACGCCGACCATCCAGCCCTCGGTCTGGTTGTACAGGGTGCTGAAGGCCACGGCATCCAGCTGCAAGCCACTGCGGGCGAGATAATCGCGGGTTTCCGTCTTGCTCAGGCGCAGTTCCTGCTCGCCGATCTCCACCAGCAAGCCTTTGGCGCGCAAGGTCGCCAGGTTCAGGGCCGGCTGCGAACGGCTGCCGATGGCCAGGGTGAAGCCGGCCGGGGCGAACTTGATCAGGCGATTGAGCGCCGCGATCAGCTCGCCATCCTGGATCAGGTGCAGGTCGTCGAGCACCAGCAGCAAGGGCGTCTCCAGCTGCGCCAGGTCTACCAGCAGGCTTTCCATCACCGCCGCCACGGGAACCCGCATGGTGTTCTGCAGATAGGCCTGGGCCTCCACGCCAACGCCTGGCAGCAGGCGGGCCAGGGTTTCGATCAATTGCAGGAGAAAACGCGAGGGCTCATCGTCGCCGGGCCCCAGCGACAACCAGGCCACGGCACAACCCGCCAGCGCCTGCGCCTTGGCCAGGGCCACCAGGGCGCTGGTCTTACCGAAACCAGCCGGAGCCGCCAGCAGCACGACGCGGGCATGGCTATTGGCCGCCAACGCCGCTTCCAGTTGCGGCCTGATCAGGTATTCGACAGATGCCTGGGGCGGCGTCAGCTTGGAGCGCAGCAGACTACCCGCGGCTGGATCTACAACTTCACCCATGGCCTTGATCCCGTAGTAATTATTGTTTTGAACGTCATGATTGAGCATCCGGGGACCCATTCATACTAATGAGCGGAGGCATCCCGAGTAAACCCATGCACCGGCTCTAGGATGAATGTTGGCGACGTTCTACAATCGGCGTCCGCGCTCGTATGAAAGCCTCGCATGCCTACTTGTCTTGTACAGGATCTGCCCTACCTGGCAGATCCCGCCTGTTATTTCAACGCCATCGCGCACGCCCCGGGTGCGGTGCTGCTCGATGCCGGACGCCCGACCGCGCAGCGCGGACGCTATGACCTTATCAGCGCCTGGCCATTGGCAGAGCTGGCGCCGCGGCCCGACGAGACGGCCAACGACTTCCTGCAGCGCTTGCGCAGCAGCCTTTCCAGGCTGGGACCGGCCGCAGCGCCGAAAGCCAACCCGCTGCCCTTCGTCGGCGGGCTTATCGGTTACCTCAGTTATGACTTCGGCCGGCGCCTGGAGCAGCTGCCGGAACAGGCCATCGATGACCTGGGCCTCAGCGATGCCCATTTCGGCCTGTATGCCTGGGCCTTGATCAGCGATCACCAGCGGCTAAGCAGCCAGCTGGTATTTCACCCAAGCCTGGCCGCCAGCGAACGCGAGCGCCTGCTCAAGCTGTTTGGCGCAGTGCCAGAGCCTGTTGCGCAACCCTTCAAGCTGCTCGGGGCCTTTCAGGCCGATATCGATCAAGCCAGCTACCGCCAGGCGTTCGAACGGATTCAGGCCTATATCCAGGCCGGCGACTGCTACCAGGTCAATTTCGCCCAGCGCTTTCGCGCGCAATACCAAGGCTCGTCCTGGACTGCCTATCAGGCGCTACGAGCCGCCTGCCCGACGCCCTTCTCCGGCTATCAGGCGCTGCCCGGTGGCGGCGCCATTATCAGCCTGTCGCCCGAACGTTTTATGCGCATCAGCCAGGGCCAGGTGGAAACCCGCCCGATCAAGGGCACCCGGCCGCGGGATAACGACCCCGCGCTGGACGCCGCCCAGGCCGCGGCCCTGCTCGCCAGCCCCAAGGACCGTGCGGAAAACCTGATGATCGTCGACCTGCTGCGCAATGACCTGGGCCGCAGCTGCCGCATCGGCTCGGTGCGGGTGCCGGAGCTGTTCGCCCTGGAGAGTTACCCCAACGTGCACCACCTGGTCAGCGCGGTCACCGGCGAGCTGGCGCCTGGCAAGGATGCCCTGGACCTGATCGCCGGCAGCTTCCCCGGCGGCTCCATCACCGGCGCGCCGAAGATCCGCGCCATGCAGATCATCGACGAGTTGGAGCCGACCCGCCGCGCCCTGTATTGCGGCTCTCTGCTGTACCTGGATGTGCGCGGGGAAATGGACAGCTCGATCGCCATCCGCAGCCTGCTGGCCAAGGACGGGCAAATCAGTTGCTGGGGCGGCGGCGGCATAGTCGCGGACTCGGACTGGCAGGCCGAATACCAGGAATCCATCACCAAGGTGAAGGTCTTGCTGGATACCCTGGAGCAGTTCTGCAACTGACAAAAGACTTCCGGGAGAAGTTTTTGACATCGCCCTGCGACGGCCAGAAGGGCGGCGGCCATGGATGGCACGCCGCAAAAAATTGCCGGGAGAAATTTTTCACGTCGCGTAGCGACGGCCAGAAGGGTGGCCGCCATGGCTAGCAGACCACAAAAAACTTCCGGGAGAAGTTTTTGACGTCGCCCTGCGACGGCCCGAAGGGTGGCCGCCATGGATGGCAGGCCACAAAAAAAAACCGCGTCAGCGGGCTTTTTTGCACGAAGCGGTCCGTTACAGACTCAGCTCGCGCTTGGACACCTTGAGGAACTCGCGCTTGAGGTCTTCGTAGGTGTGCACGGCCGGGAACTGCGGGAACTCGCGGATCACATTGTCCGGCGCGTGAAACAGGATGCCGGCGTGGGCTTCGCTGAGCATGCTGGTGTCGTTGTACGAGTCGCCGGCGGCGATCACGCGGTAGTACAGGCTCTTGAAGGCGAGCACCGACTGGCGCTTGGGGTCTTTCTGGCGCAGCTGGTAGCCCACCACGCGATCGGTCTCGTCGGTGATCAGCTTGTGGCACAGCAGGGTCGGGAAGCCCAGCTGACGCATCAGCGGCTGGGAGAACTCGTAGAAGGTGTCGGAGAGGATCACCACCTGGAAGCGCTCGCGCAGCCAGTCGACGAACTCCACCGCGCCGTCCAGCGGCTTGAGGGTGGCTATCACTTCCTGGATATCGCGCAGCTTCAGGCCATGCTCGTCGAGAATGCGCAGCCGCTGCTGCATCAACACGTCGTAGTCCGGAATATCCCGGGTGGTCGCTTTCAGCGATTCGATGCCAGTTTTTTCCGCGAAGGCGATCCAGATTTCCGGAACCAACACGCCTTCCAGGTCGAGACAAGCGATTTCCACAGGACACTCCTAGCTTGGGCTTATATAAGAAGGCGGCACTCTAGCGGCTCGCCGGAGGCTGTGCAACGCAGCGCTTATACCCAAAACACAGCACAACCAAGGCACTTCGTTATTTAGACGTATAACCCGCGTTTGCTACCATCGCCCTCTACAAGACGCTCGACGTCACCATAATCAGGAATTCAGCCGATGAGCCACCCCTTCGATGCAGCCGAACTGGCGACGACTTACGCCAACAAGTCGCCCCAGGACATTCTCAAACTCGCCTTCGAACATTTTGGCGACGAACTGTGGATTTCCTTCAGCGGTGCCGAAGACGTGGTGCTGGTGGACATGGCCTGGAAACTCAACAAGAACGTCAAGGTGTTCAGCCTGGACACCGGCCGCCTGCATCCCGAGACCTACCGTTTTATCGACCAGGTGCGTGAGCATTACGGCATCTCCATCGAAGTACTCAGCCCCGAGGCAGCGGCATTGCAGGCAATGGTCAAGGAGAAGGGCCTGTTCAGCTTCTACAAGGATGGCCACGGCGAGTGCTGCGGCATCCGCAAGACCGCGCCGCTGCGCCGCAAGCTGGCCACGGTCAAGGCCTGGGCCACCGGCCAGCGCCGCGATCAGAGCCCGGGCACGCGCAGCCAGGTGGCTGTGGTGGAACTGGACGCCGCCTTCTCCACCCCGGAAAACGCCCTGTACAAGTTCAACCCCCTGGCGCAGATGAGCAGCGAAGACGTCTGGGCCTATATCCGCATGCTGGAAATCCCTTACAACAGCCTGCATGAGCGTGGCTTTATCAGCATCGGTTGCGAGCCCTGCACCCGCCCGGTACTGCCCAACCAGCATGAGCGCGAGGGGCGCTGGTGGTGGGAGGAAGCCACCCAGAAGGAATGCGGCCTGCATGCCGGCAACCTGATCAGCAAAGGCTGAGCAGCAGCCAGGCTCAAAAAAAATGCCAGTCATCATGACTGGCATTTTTTATCGATCCGCGACTGCTCAGCTGATGCTGGTCTGCCGCTGTCGGCGCAGTATGTAGCGCTCTACATAGGAGCACGACGGAATCACCGTGTAGCCCAGACGATCGGCATACTGCAGGGCATGCTCGGTAAGGGCCGCCGCGATGCCACGCCCGCGCAGGCTGTTCGGCACAAAGGTACGATAGATATCCAGAGTCTGCTTACCCAGGTCCATATAGGCCAGGTAGGCGCGATCACCATCCACTGTGGTCTCGAACTGATGACCTGTCAGGTCATGGTGAATGGACAACGCCTCGCTCATTGCAACTCCTCTGAAAAATCGTCTATCGCCGACGGCAGCCTCGCTGACCACTCAACCGCCGCGCTCCCCACAAGAGTTCGAGCTTAGCAGGCCGTCGGGAAATCGGCCACGCGAATCAACAGCTTAGAACAAACTCAGAACCGCGATACAGGCCAGTACGGCGACGACCGGAATCAGCACGGTCACCACAAAGATATCCTTGTAGGCCTGTTTATGGGTCAGCCCCATGATCATCAGCATGGCAATCACTGCGCCGCAATGCGGCAGAGAGTCCAGCCCGCCCGCAGCGATATTGGCAATCCGGTGCAGCACTTCCGGCTCGACCCCCATCTCCAGATACTTGGGTGCCAGGGTCTGCATAAATATCTGCAAACCGCCCGACGAGGAACCGACAATCCCGGAAACCACGCTGACCGACGCAAAGATCGACAGCAGTGGCGGCAGATCCACCGCCAGAATCCACTGGGAAAACTGCGCAAAGCCTGCGGTTTGGGTCACCACCCCACCAAAACCGATCACCGCCGCCGTATTGAGCAACGGCATGATCGCATCGTCCGCCCCCTGCCCCAGTACGTTCATGGTGTTACGCCGCAAGCCCGGGAACAGGGCAATGGCGACTCCGGTGGCAATGACCAGAGCCATGCTCGGCCACAGAATCGGCTGTTGCTGACTGAAACCGACAAATGCCCCCAGACTGCCCTCGCCGGCAACGACCACACCGCTCAATAGCAGCAGCCGCGGCAGCAAAATAATCCCCAGCACCACCAGAATAGGCACCAGCGCCACGCCCCAGCGCGGCCCCGAACCCGGTGTGCCGGCCAGTTGCTCCATACGCAGATCCTGCGCATTGGCCTCGAAGCCCTCGCCCCGCTCGCGGGCCAGACGCCATTCGCGCTGCACATAGGCCATGCCCAGCACGATCATCAGCGCACTGGCGAACAGGCCAATCCACGCCCCGGCAAACAGATCGGTACCCAGTGCACTGGCGGCAATCACGTTATGAATGGAGGGTGAACCAGGCAAGGCGGTCATGGTGAAGGTCCCGGCCCCCAGAGCGGTGGCGGCGCAGAACAGCCGCTTGGGCAGATTGGCTTCGCGCATCATGCTGATGCCCAGGGGGTACATGGTAAAGATCACCACGAACACCACCACCCCGCCATAGGTCAGCACCGCGCACACCAGCATGGCGATCCACAGGGTGCGCTGGGTGCCCAGGCTGCTGGTGATTGCCTGGGCGATACTGCTGGCCGCCTGACTGGCCGCCATGGCCTTGCCGAAGATGGCACCGCAGAGGAACAGGACAAAGAACTTGCCGGCAAAGGTGAACGCGCCCAGAGGACCGAAGGGGAAATACTCGAGCAATGCCTGAGAAAGCAAAAGGCCATTACTCAAGGCCACCACCAGAGCGCACAACAGGGCCGCAATAAATATATTGACGCCCCGCAGCGCCATAAAGATCAGCATTGCCAAGCCGACAAACAAGCCCATATTCCCCAACATCATCAAGCTCCCTCTATTTGTAATCGAATTACTTTAGCCAGGCAGCATAACCACCGGCCCGCACAGTGCAACGGCGCGCCCACTTATAGCAATAAAACCGACGCGGTTGGATAGCAGCTGACCACCCTGTATGTTTTTTAATCAACGCGCTGAATGTATTGGCCAAAGGCTGCACTTGCATGAAAAAAATGTGCGCTTCCCGCCCTGCCTCCGTTTACTTAATACGGGTTACAGGTAGTATGTACGCCGGCTAATTTCCTAGTATCAGGAAATTGCTTTTATGGAAAAACTCCACCTCAAGGGGAACACGATGAACAACGTTCTGAAATTCTCTGCTCTGGCATTGGCCGCAGTTCTGGCTACCGGTTGCAGCAGCATGTCCAAAGAAACTGAAGCTCGTCTGACTGCAACTGAAGATGCAGCCGCTCGCGCTCAAGCCCGTGCCGACGAAGCCTATCGCAAGGCCGATGACGCCATGGCCGCTGCTCAGAAGGCTCAGCAAACTGCTGACGAAGCCAATGAGCGCGCTCTGCGTATGCTGGAAAAAGCCAGCCGCAAGTAATAGCCCCACAAAGGCTATGACAAGCCGACCCGGATTCCGGGTCGGCTTTTTTATTGCTCGGAGTTATCCAGCCTCAATAAAGCCGGCCCTCCCGCAACGCCGCAACCGAGGCTTCAACCGAAGGTAACGGCAATAAAAAACCCGTCAGCACCAGGCATGACGGGTTCTTTCAGCAAGCGCTCAATCAGAGGCTGGAAGCACTGACCATAGCCTGATCGGGCTGAGCTATCTCAACCGGCAAGCCATCTTCGGCCGCCACCACTTCACGCAGCATCTCCCAGTCCAGACGCAAGTCGGCGAACGCCTCGTTCTGCAGCAGTGCATTGATAACGGCCGTATGTTTATCCACGATCGAAGCATCATCGGTATCGCTGAGTGGTGCATGGGCCTCGAGGTAGACCTTGCCGCCACTGCGGCCGAACTTGTATGGCTCATTGATGATGCGTACCGAAGTACCTACGGACACCATGCTGGCCAGCTTCAGGACGTTATGGTTGAGCATGCGGAAACAACCATGGCTGACGCGCATGCCAATACCGAACTTCTTGTTCGAGCCATGGATCAAGTAACCCGGTACCGAAAGACCTATCTTGTAGGGCCCCAGCGGGTTGTCCGGACCTGGCGGTACATGACTGGGCAGCGGGTCGCCCTCGGCGGCATGCTCTTCACGGATCGACTTGGGCGGGTACCAGCTCGGATTTGGGGTTTTCGCCGTGATGCGGGCATTGGCTACGGGCGAACTCCAGCCCTCACGGCCGATTCCCAGCGGGTAGGTGAACACCACATCGCGATCTTTCGGGTAGTAATAGAGACGATACTCGGCCAGGTTGATCACGATGCCTTCGCGGGGCCCGGGCGGCAGAATAAAGCGTGTGGGCAAAATCACTTCGGTGCCCTCGCCAGGCAACCAGGGGTCGACCCCGGGGTTGGCCACGACCATCTCCAGATAGCCCAGATCGTTGGCCGAGCCCAGGTCGGCAAAGGTGTCTTCGTATTTGGCCTGGATCACCTGCACTTGGCCGACGATGTCGTCGCCGGGCGGCGGCAGAGGCAACTCAAGGGCGCTGGCAGGCCCTGCGACGCACAGTGCCGAGAGGGACAGGCAACGGCCGACGGTAAAAGCACGCGACAACATGCGGAAATCCTTGACAAGAATGACTGACAATTTTGCTTGGAGATTGTACACCCAGGCTGCACAGCACGGGAGGCCTGGCCCTCAAGGCAGCGGCAGACGCTCCCCACGCCGCTGCGCGTCCAGGGTTGCCCGGCAGGCCGGACACAGACGCTTGTCGCGCAGCATGGCCTTGTCCAGGTCGCGCCACACCGGCTGGGCCGGCAGCAGGCCACCGCACAGGGTGCGATCGGCCGAACTGCCCAGCTCGAGCTGACGTGCCAGCAGATGCACACGCACTTCACGGCAGGCGAACAGGTCGAGCTGATCGCCAGGTTCGATCAGTTGGTAGGCATGCAAGGACCAGGCAGGGCGCGGCATTGAGGGCTCCAGTGCGGGGCCGCCACATTAGCCGAAAGGCCGAGCGCAGAAAAGCCTGTCAGAGCAAAGGTTTCAGGGTCGGCCAGAGATTTTCCAGAAGCACCGGCTGAGCCTGCGCGGTGGGATGAAGACCATCGGCCTGCATCATTCCCGGCACACCGCCGACCCCCTCGAGGAAGAACGGCACCAGAGGGATCTGCTGCTCTTCTGCCAGGCGGCTGAACACCTCGGCAAAGGCCGTGGTGTAACGCACGCCGTAATTGGGTGGCAGCAACATGCCCAGCAGCAACACCTGGGCACCGCTGTCGCGGGACGCGTCAACCATCGCGGCAAGATTCTGTTGCAATTGCGCAGGGGGTAGACCGCGCAACCCATCGTTGCCGCCCAGCTCGATAATCACCAGGTCCGGCTGGTGCTCGGCAAGTAGCCGAGGCAGCCGTGCGGCACCGCCTGCGCTGGTGTCGCCACTGATCGAGGCATTCACCACCCGGTGCTCGAAACCCTGCTCAGCGAGGCGTTTCTCCAGCAGGCTGACCCAGCCCTGGCGGGTATCCAGGCCAAAAGCTGCGCTGATACTATCGCCCACCACCAGCACGGTATCTGCCAGGGCGGCCTGCCCCCACACCATCAGGCCGAAGGCAGCGCTGATCAACCATGCACGCATTGGATTCTCCATGAGCTCAAGTATTCTCACCGCGCGGAACCTTAGCAAAGTGGTTGCCAGCACGGAAGGCGAGTTAACCATACTCCACGATCTCTCGCTGACCCTGGATTCGGGCGACAGCCTGGCGATTGTCGGCAGCTCCGGCTCCGGCAAGTCGACCCTGCTGGGCCTGCTCGCCGGCCTCGACCTGCCGAGCCAGGGCAGCGTGCAGCTGGCCGGCCACGACCTGGGCCAGCTCGACGAGGATCAGCGCGCCCGGGTACGGGCCGAGCATGTGGGCTTCGTCTTTCAGTCCTTCCAGTTACTCGACAGCCTCAACGCCCTGGAAAACGTCATGCTGCCGCTGGAACTGGAAGGCCAGACCGATGCCCGCCAACGTGCCCGCGCCCTGCTCGACCGGGTCGGCCTCGGGCAGCGCCTGACCCACTACCCTCGCCAACTCTCCGGTGGCGAACAGCAGCGCGTGGCCATCGCCCGAGCCTTTGCCGCCGAACCGGCGGTGCTGTTTGCCGACGAGCCCACCGGCAACCTCGACAGCCACACCGGCGAGCGGATCAGCGACCTGCTCTTCGAACTGAACAAGGAACGCGGCGCGACCCTGGTTCTGGTCACCCATGACGAACGCCTGGCACACCGCTGCCGACGCTTGATTCGCCTGGAAGGCGGCCATCTGGTCGACCACGTGGAACCCTGATGAAGCAGCTGCCCTTTACCCGCCTGCTGGCCCTGGCCGGCCGTCAATTGCTGCGCGATGCCCGCGCCGGCGAGTTGCGCGTGCTGTTCTTCGCCCTGTTGGTCGCCGTGGCGGCCAGCACCGCCATCGGCTACTTCAGCGCCCGCCTGAACGACGGCATGCTGCTGCGCGCCACCGAATTCCTCGCCGCCGACCTGCGCCTGACCGGCAGCTCGCCAGCGCTCCAGGAGCAGATCGACACAGGCAAGCAACTGGGGCTCGAGCATGCCCGGCTGGTCGAGTTTTCCAGCGTGGTGGCCAGCGACGCCGGCATCCAACTGGCCAGCGTCAAGGCCGCCGATAGCGCCTACCCCCTGCGCGGCGAGCTGAAGAGTGCCGCCGCCCTGTACGAGGCGGAACAGTCGGGCCCTGGCCCGCAACCCGGCGAAGCCTGGGCCGAGGCACGGCTGTTTGTCGCCCTCGACCTGAAACCCGGCGACGAGATCGACGTCGGCAGTAAAACCCTGCGTCTGACTAGGGTGCTGACCTTTCTTCCCGACGAAGCCGGCGATTTCTACAGCCTTACCCCCCATCTATTGATGCACCTCGACGACCTGGCCGCCACCGCCGTGGTGCAACCCGGCAGCCGGGTACGCTACCAGGAACTCTGGCGCGGTACGGCCGAGGCGCTGGCCGACTACCGCCAGGCCATCAACCCGACCCTTGAAGCCAACCAGCGCCTGGAGGATGCCAAAGACGGCAATCGCCAGGTGGGCAACGCTCTGGGCCGCGCCGAACGCTACTTGAACCTGGCCAGCCTGGCCGCCGTGCTGCTGGCCGGGGTGGCCGTGGCGCTGTCGGCGGCGCGTTTCGCCGCCCGTCGTTTCGACGCCAGCGCCCTGTTGCGCTGCCTGGGTCTGTCGCGCAATCAGGCCCTGGGCCTGTTCAGCCTGCAACTGGCCCTGCTCGGCATCAGCGCCAGCGTGGCCGGAGCCCTGCTCGGCTGGCTGGCACAACAGACCCTGTTCAGCCTGCTGCACGACCTGTTGCCGGCGCAGATTCCCCCGGGCGGCCTGTGGCCGGCCATCGCCGGTATGGCCACCGGCCTGGTGGCGCTGGCCGGTTTCGCCCTGCCACCGCTGGCCGCCCTGGGCCGTGTACCGCCGCTGCGGGTGCTGCGCCGCGATCTGCTGCCGGTACCGGCCAGTTCCTGGCTGGTCTACGGTGCCGCTCTTCTGGCCCTGGGCCTGATCATGTGGCGCTTGAGCCTGGACCTGCAGCTGACCCTGGCCCTGCTCGGCGGCGGCCTGATCACCGCGCTGCTGCTCGGCGGTCTGTTGCTGCTCGGCCTGCAAAGCCTGCGTCGCCTATTGGCCAGTGCCGCCCTGCCCTGGCGGCTGGGCCTGGGCCAGCTGCTGCGTCACCCTCTGGCCGCGGCCGGGCAATCTTTGGCCTTCGGTCTGATCATCCTGGCCATGGCCCTGATCGCCCTGCTGCGCGGCGAACTCCTCGACACCTGGCAGGACCAGCTCCCAGCGCAAGCCCCCAACCACTTCGCCCTGAATATCCTGCCAGCCGACCAGGAAGCCTTCGCCGCCCGCCTGGCCGAGCTGTCGCCCAATCCAGCCCCGCTGTTCCCGGTGGTGCCGGGGCGGCTGATCATGATCAACGACGAGCCGGTACGGCAGATCGTCAGCAAAGAGTCCCAGGGCGAGCGCGCCATTCGCCGCGACCTCAGCCTGACCTGGGCGGCCGACCTGCCGGCGGACAACCAGCTGATCGCCGGCAGTTGGTGGAACGGCGACGACGCCAGCGAACTGCCTGGGGTTTCGGTGGAGTCCAAGCTGGCCGAAAGCCTCAAGCTCAAGCTCGGCGACCGTTTGCGCTTCAGTATCGGCGGTCTCGAGCGCGAGGCCCGGGTCAGCAGCCTGCGCGAGGTCGACTGGAACAACTTCCAGCCCAACTTCTATATGATTTTCCAGCCCGGCACCCTGCAGGATCTGCCGGTAACCTACCTGACCAGCTTCTATCTGCCGCCGCAGTTCGAACGCCAACTGGTCGAGCTGTCCCGGGCCTTTCCAGCGGTAACCCTGCTGCAGGTCGAAGCCTTGCTGGCGCAGCTGCGCAGCATCCTCGCACAGGTCACCCTGGCCATCGAGTTCGTCCTGCTGTTCGTCCTCGCCGCTGGCCTGGCCGTGCTGTTCGCTGGCTTGCAGGCCACCCTGGATGAACGCATCCGCCAGGGGGCCCTGCTACGCGCCTTGGGAGCCGACCGCCGGCTGCTGATCAAGGCCAGGCGCGCCGAGTTCGGCCTGCTTGGCGCGTCCAGCGGCCTGCTGGCGGCGTTCGGCTGCGAGCTGATCAGCTTTATGCTCTATCGCTATGCCTTCGATCTGGCCTGGCAACCGCACCCATGGCTGCTACTGCTGCCGCTGATCGGGGCCTTGCTGGTGGGCACCGCCGGGGTATTCGGCACCCGTCGCGCCCTGAATATCAGCCCGCTGACGGTGCTGCGCGAGGGCTGATAGACTCGCGCATCATTTTCTCAGCCGTCTGAGAGCCTGTTTTTAACGCAGCAGGGCCGACGCGCAGCAGACGTTGAATAGGTTCTTATGAGTCGCTACCGCCCACCCCGCACCGCCGGCACACCACTGATCACGCCTGAGGGTGAGGCGCGCCTGCGCGCCGAGCTGCACGAACTCTGGCACGTGCGCCGGCCGCAGGTCACCCAATCGGTCAGCGAAGCGGCCGCCCAGGGCGACCGCTCGGAGAACGCCGAGTACACCTATGGCAAGAAGATGCTGCGCGAGATCGACAGCCGCGTACGCTTTCTGACCAAGCGCCTGGAGAGCCTCAAGGTGGTCAGCGCCCGCCCCAGTGATCCCGACAAGGTCTATTTCAGCGCCTGGGTCACCCTGGAGGACGAGGACGGCGTGGAGTCGCGCTACCGCATCGTCGGCCCGGACGAACTGGATCTGAAACTCAACCTGATCAGCATCGACTCGCCCCTGGCCCGCGCCCTGGTCGGCAAGCCGCTGGACGCCGAGGTGCGGGTGCAGACCCCAACCGGCGAGAAGACCTGGTATATCGTGGCCATCGACTACCCTTAGGAGCCTGTCGGGCTTGACCGTCCGTAGCGAGGGAAAGTCCGGTTTGAGTCAGTTTTGTGGCTCTTTCGAGGCGAATAGCGAGCTATTTAACGAGAAAGAGCGGCAAAAATGTCCAAATCCGGCTTTTCCGCAGTAGGGCAGTGTTAAGTCCGACAGGCTCCTAGCTAACGCCGGGTAATCAGCCCCTGCCTGGCCACCCGAGTCAGCTGCCTTACGCTCTCCTCCAGGTGCTCGGCGCTGGGTGCCTGCAGCACGGCCAGATCGAAACTGTCGCTGGCAAAACGCGCCAGCGATTCACCATCATGCACGAAGTGGATCAGAAAGGTCCTCGGCCCGGCCCAGCGCCGGGGCCAGCCGTCGAGGTAGCGCAGCAAGGTGGGCTGATGGCTGCCGCCAAGTAGAATTTTCGGATTGCGCTGCAGCGGCCCTGAGGTGATCGGGGCCAGGCGTATCTGCGGTTGGGGGCTGTGCATCGGTGTGTCTCCGCCTCATTAATCCCGCTGGGCAGCGGTGAGAGGCGACACCGAACCAGCGCTTTAGCGGTATTTCGAAGCCTCAGTAGAGTGCTTCTCAGGGCCTTGCCTAAAGCAAGTAACCCGGCGCCCCGCAAGTAGCTGTTTAAATCGGCGCTTGGGTCGGCATCCTAGAGAGGTGTGCGCAATACTGTCAAGACGGCCCCTGTACAGCCGAGCCTACCGATGCCACACGAGAGCCTGCGCCTGTTCTTCGCCCTGGACTGCCCACCGCAACAGGCAGCAGCCATTGCCGCCTGGCGCGCCGGCCTGCAGCTCCCTGGCAGGGCCGTCGCCGCAAGCAAGCTGCACCTGACCCTGGCCTTTCTCGGCCAGGTGCCGTTGCCGCGCGTGGCGGCCGCCCAAGCGCTTGCCGCGAACCTGAACGCAGCGGCCTTCGAGCTGCGCCTGGACCGGCTCGGACGCTTTGCCAATGGCCTGCTCTACCTGGCCCCCAGCCAGCCGCCAGATGCCCTGTTGAAGCTAGCCGGCAACCTGCAGACGGGGCTACGCGAAGCCGGCTTCAACCTGCAGGACAGACCCTTCCACGCCCACCTGAGCCTGATGCGGCGCTGCCCCGGACTCCCCGCTGACGTCACCCCATCCTTCGATTGGCCGGTCGACCATTTTGCCCTGTTTGCCTCCGAAGCCGAGGCTGGCGGCCGCCATTATCGCTGCCTACAGCACTGGCCTTTGTGGCGAAACGACCGCTGTAGCGGTGTCACCACGTAACAGGCAGCCGCCGCGTACAGCGCCGCTAATTGCTCGCCTGAGCCCGCCAAGACCCATGGCAGAGCGCCGCGCGGGTTAGTCGCGAAAAATGGCACGGTTCCTGCCCTATGGCTTGCGCCGCAGTACTCGCCACCGGATGGGCGTGACGGCTGCAAGGAATGCTTTTATCGCCTGACCCAATCCCCTTGCGAGAGCACCCATGAACAACAATAAGACCCTGCTCGCCCTTTGCCTCGGAGCCGGCCTGCTGGCCTCCGGTCAGACTCATGCCTTCTGGTTCAGCTCCTCGGGCTACACCCAGACCAAATACCCGGTCGTGCTAACCCACGGCATGCTCGGTTTCGACAGCATTCTCGGCGTCGACTACTGGTACGGGGTTCCCTCGGCGCTGCGCCGCGACGGTGCCAGCGTCTATGTCACCGAAGTCAGCCAGCTGGACACCTCGGAGGCCCGCGGCGAACAACTGCTGGAACAGGTCGAGGAGATCGTCGCCATCAGCGGCAAGGCCAAGGTCAACCTGATCGGCCACAGCCATGGCGGCCCGACCATTCGCTATGTGGCGGCGGTCAGCCCCGAGCTGGTGGCCTCGGCGACCAGCGTCGGTGCCCCGCACAAAGGCTCGGCCACCGCCGATTTTATCAGCCAGGTGCCCCCGGGCTCTGCCGGCGAAACCCTGCTGGCCGGCATCATCAACGGCCTCGGCGCGCTGATCAACTTCCTCTCCGGCAGCTCCAGCACCTCGCCACAGAATGCCCTGGGCTCCCTGGAATCGCTGAACAGCGAGGGCGCGGCGGTGTTCAATGCCAAGTTCCCCCAGGGCATCCCGACCACGGCCTGCGGCGAAGGGGCCTACCAGGTAGGCGGCGTGCGTTACTACTCCTGGAGCGGCACCAGCCCGGTGACCAATATCCTCGACCCCAGCGACCTGATGCTCGGGGCCAGCGCACTGACCTTCAATGGCGAAGACAATGATGGTCTGGTGGGCCGCTGCAGCTCGCATATGGGCAAGGTGATCCGCGACAACTACCGGATGAACCACCTCGACGAGGTCAACCAGACCTTCGGCCTTACCAGCCTGTTCGAGACCGACCCGGTCACGGTCTACCGCCAGCATGCCAATCGCCTGAAGAACGACGGCCTGTAACCTCTGCCCCGGGGGCCCTGCGCCCCCTTTCCAGCCCCGCCCCTGGAGCCAAGAGCCCCGTGAAGAAACTTCTGCTGCTGGCGCTAGCGCTATTCACCGTTAGCCTCGCTCTGCTGCTCTACCTGCAACCCCGCGAGCGGTTGGCCGCTCCTCCTCCGACGGTCAAGCTGGCGACGCCCGCGCAGGTAGCGGCGCAACAACCCATACCTGCTGCCAACGCCCAGCCAAGCGCCCTGCCCGAACGGGTGCCGGCGCTACCAGCGTCCTTTGCCGGCACCCAGGTCGACGGGGTGTTTCGCCTCGACAGCGATGGCAACCTGCTGATCAGCGAGGATATCCGGCGGATATTCGACTACTTTCTCGCCGCCGTTGGCGAAGAGCCGCTGCGCAGCAGCGTCGAACGCCTGCAGGCCTATATTGCCAGCCAGCTGTCGGCACCCGCCCGCGACCAGGCCCTGCTGCTGCTCGAGCAGTACCTCGACTACAAACGACAACTGGTTCTGCTGGAACGCGACCTGCCGCAGATGGCCGATCTGTCGGCCCTGCGCCAGCGCGAAGCGGCGGTGCAGGCCTTACGCGCGCGGATCTTCGACAGCCAGACCCACCAGGCCTTCTTTGCCCGCGAGGAAGCCTACAACCAGTTCAGCCTGGAACGCCTGGCGATCATCCACGACAGCCGCCTCGACGATGCCGGCAAGGCCGCCGCGGTCGACCAGTTGCGCAATAGCCTGCCGGCCGAGATGCAGGACAGCGTCCTGCCGCAGCTGCAGAATCAATTGCGCCAGCAAACCGTCCAGCTGCGGGCCGCCGGGGCCAGCCCTACACAGATCCGCCGGTTACGCCAGCAACTGGTTGGGGCTGAGGCCACCGAGCGCCTCGAGGCCCTCGACCAGCAGCGCCTGGGCTGGAGTCAACGGATCGAGCAGTACCGTCAGGCCAAAGCCGCCCTTCTGGCCAACCAGGGCCTGAGCGCCAGCGACCGCAGTGCGGCGATCGCCCAACTGGCTGCGGACAACTTCAATGAGCGTGAACGCCTGCGTCTGGACGCCGCCGAGCAACTCGCAGCCAGCCGAAGCACCACCAGCGCGCCCTGAAAACCCTCGGGGCGAAGACCTGCCAGCGACGTACTGCGCTGCGCTCAGGCCTCCGCGCATGCAGCATGCAAAGGAGGTATATGAGCAAAAAAATGCCGCTCACCTGGTCTGGGTGAGCGGCATGGATACGGATGCGGAGCTGGTTAGCCGGCGATGCGCTTGTCCAGGGACAGCTTGCCTGCGCCTTCGAGCATCACGGCCAGGCTGATCGCCAGCAGGGCCAGGGCGAACTCGTAACCGTTGTTGCTCATAAAGAAGCCATTGGCCAGGTGCACGGTAAAGATCGCCACCAGCATGGTGACCGCCAACACGGCCGCCGCAGGGCGTGCGAGCAGCCCGACGATCAGTGCCAGGCCGCCGAAGAACTCGGCACTGCCCGCCATCAGGGCCATCAGGTAACCCGGAGCCAGGCCGATGCTTTCCATCCACTGGCCCACGCCTTCCAGGCCGTAGCCACCAAACCAGCCGAACAGCTTCTGCGCGCCATGGGCGGCAAAGGTCAGGCCGGCAACAATACGCAGAACGGTCAGGCCATAGCCTGCTTGGGTGCTTACCAGGGATTTGATCAGGGCGTTCATATGCAGCGGTCCTTGTGTGGGGGAGTGATGGAGCAGAGATTAAACCAATTAACGGATATTAAAAGCCGATTAAATCGCTAAAACATATCAAGTTAATGGATCAATACTTTATCTGCCCCACCCCGTCAGGGCTCCAGCAGATACCGCTCTCGCTCATAAGCAAGGTAGTACTTGTTTACGCTGTTGACATAACTGACCACCCCCATGCCCAGCTGCTCCATGGCCACCCGCTCGACCTGAAAGAACCACTGGTTGGGATTAAGACCGCGCCGCCGGGCTTCGGCGCGCAGGCTCTGCACCCGCTGCGGCCCCAGGTTGTAGCCGGCCAGGATGAATGCCATGCGCTCGCGCTCGTTGAGCTGGGGGCTGCTGAAGAAGTTGCGACGGATCGAGGCCAGGTACTTGCTGGCGGCCTGCACATTGTTATCCAGCACGCCGATATTGCCGACCCCGACACTACGGGCCGCCGCCGGGGTGATCTGCATCAGCCCGGTGGCCCCGCCGGCACCGCGCGCCACCGGATTGAGGGTCGACTCCTTGAACGCCAGCGCCGCCAGCGCCAGCCAGTCGAAATCATGCTGCGCGGCATAGCGCTGCAACACCGGCCGAACCTTCTCCAGGCGCTGACGCTCGAGACGCCCCAAGGGGTACTGCACCCGGTACAGGCGGCGATAGACCCGCTGAAAGGCGGCGTCCTGATCCGAGGGGTCACGGTAGCCCTTGAGAAAGGCATCGAGGCTGGCCCCCAGCATGGTGGCTTCGCGGCGCAGGTACCAGCGCATGTCGCCATCGCTGGCCAGGACCAACTGGGTGTCCAGGCGCAGCTTGGGCATCACCTTGGCCCAACGCTGGGCGATGGGCAGCTCTACCGCGGTCATGCTGAAGATTCCCGCCTGGACCATTTCCAGCACATCCTCGACGGCCAGGCTGGGGTCGACCCACTCCACCGCCACTGGCGAGCGCTGGCTGGCGATCAGGCGCTGGTTGAGCGTGCGTATCGCCTCACCCGCCACGCTGCCGGCCGGTAGTGCCAGGCTCCGCCCGGACATCTGCTCCAGACTCTGATAGCGTCGATCGCCCTGGCGCGCCACGATGATCAGCGGCACCTTGCTGCGCAATGCAACGCTGGCCCTGAGGCTGCCACCCGGGGGCTTGTTGAGCAGCTCGCCCGGAGCGACCAGATCACCTTCGCCGCGCTGCAGCGCGCCCAGCAGCTGGTCCTTGGCCCGGGGAATCAGTTTGAGCCTGAGCCTCTTGCCATCCGCGGCATTGCGATTGAGGTACTGCTCGAAGGCGCGCAGGCGCTGATATTCGACGCCGATGCTCTGGCCCTTGACCGCCCCGGAACTGTTGCGGCTCTGGTTGACCAGCACCCTCAGCTCGCCGCTGCTGCGAATGCTCGCCAGGTCCCGTACCGCGCTGGCCGGCGTGCTCTGCAGAGGGCCGGCCACGCGCGCCACTGCGACCCAGGGCAGCAGTAACAGACAGAGCATAAGCACGGCTCGGGACATCGAGACTCCAGGGCAAGGTCAGCCAATCGATAAAACGATCACTAAGAGTGCGGTGGTAGTGGCAGGTTCCCGACGCGTGCGGGGCGCGGAGGTTGGCACAGACGCCCTGCCGATGCCAGCCCATGCTGGCGTAAAGGATTAACTAGAAGAGCTAACTATCTGTAATTTAGGGCTTTATTTTCGATTAAAAAGCTCTGCTATGCTGCTCGATCAAATCAACAGGTAGCACCATGCAACTCATCGACATCGGCGTCAATCTGACTCACCCAAGCTTTGCCGAACAACGCGAAGCCCTGCTCGCCCGTGCCTACGCCGCGGGCGTCACCCAAATGCTGATCACCGGCACCAGCCTGGCGGAAAGCCAACAGGCCCTGGAGCTCTGCCTGCAGCTCGATAGCGAGGGTCAGCAGCTGTTCAGCACCGCCGGCGTCCACCCCCACGATGCCAGCAGCTGGAACCATGACAGCCACAGCCAGCTCAAGGCACTGTTGAGTGAGCCGCGGGTACGCGCGGTGGGCGAATGCGGCCTGGACTTCAATCGCGACTTCTCACCACGGCCGCAGCAGGAACATGCCCTCGAACAGCAACTGGCCCTGGCCGCGGAGCTGCGCCTGCCGGTATTCCTCCACGAGCGCGATGCCGATGAGCGCCTGCTGGCGATTCTGCGCGATTACCGCGACCACCTGCCGGCCGCCGTGGTGCACTGCTTTACCGGGGAGAAACGGGCGCTGTTCAACTACCTCGACCTGGACCTGCATATCGGTATCACCGGCTGGATCTGCGACGAACGACGCGGCACCCACCTGCATGCGCTGGTCAGGGAAATCCCCGTGGGCCGCCTGATGCTGGAAAGCGACTCACCCTTCCTGCTGCCGCGTAGCCTGCGGCCCAAGCCGAAGAGCGGGCGCAACGAGCCGGCGCTGCTGCTTGAAGTATTGCGCGAGGTGGCCCTGCATCGCGGCGAGAGCGAGGCCGAGCTGGCGGCGCACACCAGTGCCTGTGCCCGGGCCTTTTTCGACCTGCCCTTGCTGACGCCCCCTAAAGTCTTGGCCTGAGGCGTCGCTATAGCGAGTGACGGTCCCGTTGATGGAGATCAACGGCAGCGCAACGGCCCGAACCGATAATGCGGCACTTTGCCATCTCCCACTCTCGCCACCGACAGAAGAAATCACCATGGGCAACTGGGTTAGCGATCTCTCCCTCAAGTACAAATTCTGGGCCGTCAACGCGGTGGCCTTTCTCACCACCCTGCTATTGGTGCTCTATGCCGTGCACTTGGAACAGCAGGTGCGCGTCGAGCAGGCCAGGCAGGCCGCGCAGCAGCAGGCCCAGCTCCTCAGTCAGTGGCCCGCGGAGCAGGCGCTGCCCAAAGCCGCCAACCTGCTGAGCTTTACCCAGGACTCGCCGCCCCGCCTGGCCAACAACCAGGGTGCGCTGCTGAGCCGGGCCCGCGGCTGGGTGGAGCTGGAGGCAGACGCCAGCACCAACCTGATCGGTGCCGAGGTGATCGAGCGCGCGGACGGCCAGCGCCTCGCCGTCCTGGCCCACGCCCCGAGCCTGATCCAGTTGCTGTTCGAGCGTGCCCCCGGCTACGCCCTGGTGGTCGCCCTGCTGATGCTGATTCTGCTGGGCGCATCGCAGTTGCTGATCCGCTTTCTGCTGAGCCACCTCAACACCCTCAAGGACGTGATGCTGCAGGTGGAACGCAGTGGCGACCTGAGCGCCCGCGTGCCCCTCGAAAGCCGCGACGAAGTCGGCCAGATGGCCAGTGCCTTCAACGCCATGCAGGCCGGCTATCAGCGGATTGTCGGCATCGTCGCGCAGTCTGCCGCGAGTCTGGATGAAGGCTCCGAACGCCTCGCCGTGAGCATGCGCGAAGTGCGCCAGGGCATGCTCGCGCAGCAGAGCGAAACCGAACAGGCGGCCACCGCGATCAATGAAATGTCGGCCACCGTGCACCATATCGCGCAACACACCGCCGACACCCGCGACCAGTCGAAAACCGCCGAACAGCTGGCCCATAGCGGTCAGCAGGTGGTCAACAAGGTCGCCCTGTCGATCGCCGGGCTATCCAGCGGCGTGCAACAGACCGCGCAGATGATTGAACAGCTGGCCGCCGACAGCCAGAAGATCAGCGGCGTGGTCAGCGAGATTCACGGCATCGCCGAGCAGACCAACCTGCTCGCCCTGAACGCCGCCATCGAAGCGGCCCGGGCCGGGGAAATGGGCCGCGGCTTCGCCGTGGTGGCCGACGAGGTGCGCAACCTGGCCAAGCGCGTGCAGGATTCCACCGACGAGATCACCCAGATGATCAATACCCTGCAGAACGGCACCCGCGATGCCGTGGAGTTTATGCAGGACAGTTCGATCAAGGCCGACGAATGCGTCAAGCAGGCCGACGAGGCCGGTCAGGCGCTGACCGCCATCACCGGCTCGGTGGCGCACATGCGCGAGAGCAATACCCAGATTGCCGTGGCGGCCGAGCAGCAGAGCCAGGTTGCCGAGGAAATGAACCGCGCGGTGATCCGCATCCGCGACGTGACCGAACTGACCGTGGGCCAGACCGGCCAGTCCGCCGCCACCAGCAGCGAACTGGCTGGCCTGGCGGGAGAACTGAACAAGGCAATCCGACAGCTCAGGCTCTAAACCCGCCGCATCTGCAAGCGCACCCGCCCACAGAAGGCGTGGTGCGCACGGCGCACCCTAGATCAGTCGTTCGTCAAGACGGTTTAACCAAAGACCGCCACGGTCTGCCGGCTGATCGCCAGCAACTCACCCTCGGCGGTCCACAGCGCGGCCGCCACATGGCCGTAGCCGTCGCGGGCATGTTCGATCTGCGCCCGGTACAGGCACCAGTCGAGGGTGGTCAGGTCGGCCACCGGCTGGACGAACTCGATGGTCCAGGTCAGCGAACTGCCCGGTGCCGGCGCACTCAGGTGTGGCAATACAGCCGGCGGCCAGGCATCCACCAGCGCCAGCAGGTGAGCCTCGCTGACCGCCTGTGCCTCGCTCTCGCCGCGCAGGCGCACCCAGCCGCCCATTTCCCGCGAACTGCTATTGGTAAACGGCATGCCGCCAAAGGCCCAGCGCATCGCCAGAAAGCGGGTGAACTCCGGGGTGACCTTGGCGATATAGGGCAGCTCCTGGCAATCCTCCACCGCTCGGGCCTGGGGCGCGGGTTCGGCCGCCACCTGGATGCGCGAATCGCGGCCGCTGCCGAAACTGCCCTGGATCAGGGTCACCACCTGGCCATTCTGCACCGCGCGGCCCAGCACCTGGCTGACTGCCTTGCCCTCGCGCAGCACCTCGACCTCGAAGCTCACCGGCACATCCGGCTCGGCCGGGCCGACAAAGGTAATGGCCAGGGAACGCGGCGGCCGCCCAGGCGCAACCCGGGCGCGCATGGCCTCATAGACCATGGCCGCCATCAGCCCGCCAAAACTGGCCCGGCCCTGGCCCCAGGAAGCGGGGATCACCACGGCTTGCGGGCACTGGCGCACCGCCTGGAGTAACTCGGAAAAAACCATAACCACCTCGGCATCAAATACCCGGGTGATCTTAGGGCAAAGGCGGCCGTGGATGACACGACATTTCGGTCATACCAGCCGAAGATATGACGACTTTTCAGCCAAACTGAGCAAACCCCGTGGTCAACGCCAGCAAGGCAGCATCCGCCTGCTGCTCGGCGCGTTGCAGCGCCGCGCGCCAGGTGGGCACGCATGGCTGCAAATCGGCCTCGGCTTCGGCGCGCTGTAACCACTGCCAATGGTCGTGCCAATCGCCCAGCGCCGACTGCGCCTGTTTGAGTTGCAGGCCTATCCCCCCCGGCAACCCGGCCAACTGCGGATAGGCCTCGGCCGCATAGCGCAGACGTTTGGCCAGCAAGCGCAGGCGATGACGGTCATGGGCGGGATCAAGCAGGGCCTGCGCCAGACGCTTGCGATCCTTGCGCAGGCGCTTTCGAATCAGCTTGTCCAGGCCACACAGTTGCCCGTCGCAGGCAGCCTCACGCCACTGCTGCGGCCAGTCATCCAGAGCGCGCAGCAGCTGCGTCAGCGGCGCACTGGCCAGCAGCTCGGCATAGCCCTGCTCCAGCCGCGGCTGACGCAACTGCGCGGCGCTATTAAGCCCCTGCTGCCGCAGATAAGCCTGCAACACTTCGAGGTCGCGTAACGGGCCGCTCAGGCGGCCCAGCTGCGCCGCGCGCTGCTGCAGATCCGCACAGGCCGCGATAGCACAAAGCGGGCGCAGCAGACTGCGCAGCTGACGCAAGGCGATGCGCAGATCATGCAGCGCCTCGTCATCGGTTGCCGCCACGAGCCGTTCACGGCAGGCGAACAGCCTGACCTGTATGCGCAGTACGTGCTGCTGTACCTCATCGACCAAGCCGTGCATCGCATCACTCCTGTGAAATTGCCCCTAGCTTACGCTGGGCGGGCCGGCCAGCAAGTGGCTAATGGTCGCTAGGGCTGCACACGCGTCAAGCGCCAGGGCAAGGCGCGGCGCAGGGTTTTCAGGTGGCCGCGCAGCTGCGCCAGCGAATGCGCCTGGCCGGCGTAGCGCTGCGCCTCGAAGGCCGCGGCAAATGCGCGTATGGCCGAGGCCTGGGCGGGCAAGGCCTGGGCGGCGCGCTCGGCATAGGCGCGCGGGCCTTCCCCCGGCAGACGGCTGAGGCCGTGGCGCGCCAGCAATCGCTCGAAACGGCGGAAGATGCGCCGCTGCACATCCCGTTCCCGCTGCCAGGGCTTGAATAGCCAGAGCGCCAGCAGGCCGAGCAACAGCGCACCACCGCCGACCAGGCTCAGTGCCAGGCTTTGCCCATCGATACGGCCCAGCCAGCGCTGCAGAAAGGCCAGCTGCTGCGCACTCTGATAGCCCAACACCCAACGCTGCCAGCCATAATTAAGGTTGTCCCAGCCCATGCGCAGCTGGTTCAGCCAGCTCAGCTGGCGATAGCGCAACGGCGACAGCGGCGAGCCCTCGAGAAAGCTCTGTTCTCCGGCCAGGGCCTCTTCCAGGCCCATCTCGATACGTTCCGGAGCCACCTGAAAGGTTGGATCGACACTGACCCAGCCGCGCCCCGCCTGCCAGTATTCGACCCAGGCATGGGCATCGAACTGGCGCACCTGCACATAGTTGCCCGCTGGGTTGTACTCGCCGCCCTGATAACCGGCCACCACCCGCGCCGGAATCCCCGCCGCGCGCAACACAAAGGTCATCGCCCCGGCGTAGTGAGCGCAAAAGCCGCTGCGCGTGTCGAACAGGAAGTCGTCGATATTGTTCTGCCCCAGCGGCGGCGGCCGCAGGGTGTAGTGAAACGGCTCACGGTTGAAGTGCTCGAGCAGGGCCTGCACCAGCTGCTCGGGCTGGGCATGCTGGCGCTTGAGCTCGGCCGCCCAGGCGCGACTGCGCGGCTCACCCTGCGCCGGCAGCTGCAGGGTGCGATTCAGGCCACCGGCCACCTGTTGCGGTTCGCGCAACGCCTCGGGCCAGGAGCTCACCTGATAGATCAGCGAGCGCTCCACCGGCAAACGCCGTTGCAGGCGAAAATCGCTCATCTGTTGGGTCTGCTCCAGGCTGGTTTCGGCCACGTCCAGGGCAAACAGCCAGCGCTGCGAGCTGGGTTGCATCACCACGCTGTAGCGCAGGACCTCGCCGCGCTTGCTCCAGCTTGGCGCGGCAGCCTGCTGGGTAAAATTGGACTGCGACCAGCGCCGACCGTCGAAGTGCTCCAGGGTCAGGGCGCGCCAATAGAGCTCGCTGCGGTCCGGGGTGGGGCCGGCGAAACTGGCGCGGAAGGCCAGCTCCGGCGAACGGCTCAACTCGGCGATATCCGCCGGGGTCATGCTGTCGGCCAGGCCGCTGGTGCTCTTGTCGCTGGGCACCGGCAATGCCCACAACGGACCCAGGCGCGGAAAGAACACAAACAGCAGCAGCATCAGCGGCAACGCCTGCAACAGCAAACCGCCGGCCAGGCGCAGGGTGGGCCAGGGCTGGGTGGCCAGGCTGCTCTGCTGCAGGCCGATCATCGCGGCCAGCAAGGCAGTGACCGGCAACAGGCTGAACAGCGCCATCAGCATGCTGTCGTCGAACAGGTAGGCGGTGACCACGGTAAAGAAGCCGAGGAAGATCAGCACCAGGGCATCGCGCCGTGTGCGCATTTCCACCAGTTTGAGGACAAAGGCGGCAATCAGCAGCACCACCCCGGCGTCCAGGCCGATCAGGCTGCCCCGGGACATCAATACCCCAAGCACCGCCGCCAGCATCAGCCCGGCCTTGGCCCAGCCATTGGGGTATCCGGCGCGCATGCGGAAAATCTGGATGCGCCAGCCGGCGCAGCCCAGCCAAAGCGCCACGATCCAGAGCGGCAGGTGGCCAAGATGGGGAAGGATGACCAGCACCTGGGCCACCAGCAGCCAGGTCAGGCTGATCCGCGGAATACCGCCGCTCCGACTCATGCCGGCTCACCGAACAGCGCCAGGGCGCGCAGACAGGCCTCGCGGTGCTGCTCGCCGCTGTCGGCGGCCAGCAGGCAGCCCGGCAGGCTCAGGGCAAAGGGCTGCTGCCGCGCGGACAACTGCAGCACCCAATGGCACAGCAGCGACAGCCGTGCCTCGACATCGCCGCCCAGGGCGGCGAAATCCAGCAGCGGATCGCGGCCGCTGAGGGAGGCGAAGTCCTTGACCAGCAAACCCTGGCCACGGGAGTAGGCCTTCCAATGCAGGCGGCGTTTGGAGTCGCCGGGCTGGTAAGTCTTCAGGCCCTGGTAGTCGTCCACGCCCTGGCCATGGGCGCGGCTGCCCTCCTCCTGATCCTCATTGGCTCCGGCCGCCAGCGGCAGATCGCCCTCGATAGGGCGCGGGTAGACCAAGAGCGCCAGGTCCAGATCGACCCAGCTCCAGGCCACCAGAATCCCCAGCGGAAAGCGGCTCTCCACCCGCAGTCGCCCTGGGCGCAACCAGCCGCGGCGCAGCGCCGGCAAGCTCAACTGGCATTCGCTGAGGCCCAGGGCGGCTACATCCAGGGTCTGCAGCTCGGCCGGCGGCCAGCCCAGGCTGATCGCCTGATGGGCCCGCGCGCTGCTCTCCAGGCGCACGCGGAAGCTGGCATGCTCACCGACAAACACCGCCGGCGCGCTGCCCGCCTTGAGGATCAGGCCGGCCAGGTTGCGGTAGGTATGCAGAATCGCCACCACGAATACCGCGGCGAGCATAAAGGTCAGGCCATAGGCCAGGCTGTTCTGGTAATTGATCGCGGCCAGCAGCATCAACACCAGGGCCAGGAGAAAAGCGCCGCCAACCAGGCTGGGGATGATAAAGATGCGCCGCTGGTTCAGGCGCACGCTGGCGGCCGCCGGAATGCGCCGGGCCAGCCAGCGCTGCCAATGGGATTTGAGCCGACCGCTCAAAGCGCCGGCACCTCACGCAGCAGCCACTGCACCAGGCTGCCGCCGCCATGGCCGGCAGGGTCGGCGCGCTCGCGCAAACGGTGACCGACCACCGCAGGCAGCACCGCCTGGACATCTTCGGGGATCACATAGTCGCGCCCGGCGAGGAAGGCCCAGGCTCGCGCCGCCGCCAGCAGGGCCAGGCTGGCCCGCGGTGACAGGCCCCAGGCGAACTGTGGCTGGCTGCGAGTGGCCTCGACCAGACGCAGCACATAATCGACCAGAGCATCGCTGGCGCGCACCTTGGGCACCTCGGCCTGGATCAGGGCCAGCTCACGGTGATCGAGAATCGGCTCCAGGCGCGGCAATAGGGAGCGCCGCGAATCGCCCAGCAGCAGCGCCTTCTCCGCCGCCTTGCCCGGATAACCGAGGGACAGGCGCATCAGAAAACGATCCAGCTGCGACTCCGGCAAGGCGAAGGTGCCGCCCTGGCTCACCGGGTTCTGCGTGGCGATCACGAAGAAGGGCTCGGGCAGCGGCCGAGTCGCGCCCTCGATGGTCACCTGGCCCTCCTCCATGGCTTCGAGCAGCGCACTCTGGCTTTTCGGCGTGGCCCGGTTGATCTCGTCGGCCAGCACCAGCTCGGCGAAGATCGGCCCCGGATGAAAGACGAACTGCCCGGTGTCCTTGTCGAACACCGAGGTGCCGAGAATGTCCCCGGGGAGCAGGTCGGAGGTGAACTGGATACGCTGAAAACTCAGGCCCAGCACCCGCGCCAGGGCCTGGCTGAGGGTGGTTTTGCCCATGCCGGGCAGGTCCTCGATCAGCAGGTGGCCCTCGGCCAACAGACAGGTCAGGGCCAGTCGCACCTGCGCCTCCTTGCCCAGCAATACCTGGTTGACCGCCTGCAGCACTGCTTCCAATTGGGTGCGCATCTATTACTCCTTCCAGTCCGAGTTCGGATGCTACTGCGCCGCGTTGCCACGGCATAGCCGCTGGAAATCTTTACTGACGAACTTGTGAGCCCTGTATTGATCCAGGCCACTTCCCTGCCTCCCGGGTTGTGTAGGCTTGGGGTTGGACAATTCTGGAGCAGCGAATGCAAGCCCCATCAGCCAATGACTGGCACGCACAACCCGCACAACACAGCCTGGACCAGCTCGCCAGCTCCGAGCAGGGCCTGAGCAGCATTGAGGCCGAACAACGCCTGAGCCGCCACGGCCCCAACCAGTTGCCCCGCCAGCGCGCGGCAGGCCCGCTGCGCCGCTTCGCCCGGCAGTTTCACAACACCCTGATCTATGTGCTGCTGGGGGCCAGCCTGGTCACCCTGGTTCTCGGCCAATGGCTGGACAGCGCGGTGATCTTCGCCGTGGTGCTGATCAACGCCACCGTCGGTTTTGTTCAGGAAGGCAAGGCGCAACAGGCCATGCAGGCGATCCAGCGGATGCTCAGCCTGGACAGCCGAGTACGGCGTGACGGCACTGTCCACAGCATCCCCGCCGAACAGCTGGTGCCCGGCGATCTGGTGCTGCTGGAGGCCGGCGACCGCGTGCCCGCCGACCTGCGCCTGCTCGACACCCGCGACCTGCGCATCGACGAGGCCGCCCTGACCGGCGAATCCCTGCCGGTGGACAAGGGCCGCGCCGCGGTGGATCACGCTGCCAGCCTGGGCGATAGAATCTGCATGGCCTACTCCGGCACCCTGGTCAGCGCCGGCAGCGGCAGCGGCGTGGTGGTGGCCACCGCCGGGCACACCGAGCTGGGCAAGATCAGCCATATGCTCAGTGCGGTGGTCAGCCTGCAAACGCCCCTGCTGGCGGATATGGCGCGCTTTGCCCGGCACCTGACCTTGCTGATCCTCGGCCTGACCCTGCTTACCTTCGCCTTCGGCGTGCTGCTGCGCGGCTACAGCCCCGAGGCGATGCTGATGGCCGCCGTCGGCCTGGCCGTCGCGGCTATTCCCGAAGGCCTGCCGGCGGTGCTGACGATCATTCTCGCCCTGGGCGTGCAGCGCATGGCCAAACGCCGGGCGATCATCCGCCACCTGCCGGCGGTGGAAAGCCTCGGCGCGGTCACGGTGATCTGCTCGGACAAGACCGGCACCCTGACCCGTAATGAAATGACCGTGCAGCAGGTATTTACCGCCGCTCACCACTACAACGTCGAAGGTGTCGGCTATGCGCCCCAGGGCAGCATTCACTGCGATAACGGCCAGCTCTGCCAGCTGGACGCCTCCGTCGATCTGATCGAGCTGGCGCGCGCCGGCCTGCTGGCCAATAACGCCAGCCTGCGCAGCAGCGAGAACGGCTGGAGCATCAGCGGCGACCCCACCGAAGCCGCCCTGCTGACCCTGGCCGGCAAGGTCGGCCTGGAGCTGCAGCATGAGGCACGCAACCTACCGCAAGTCGACACCATCCCCTTCAGCTCCGAGCAGCGCTGCACCGCCAGCTTGCACCATGACCACGCTCACCACGGTCTGATCTATATGATCGGGGCCCCCGAGCGCCTGCTCGAAGTCTGTAACCGCCAATGGCGCGACGGCCGCCCCGAACCGCTGGATCCACGCCACTGGCACCAGGCGCTGGACAGCGGTGCCAGCCAGGGTCTGCGCATGCTCGGCCTGGCCATCCGCCCGCTTGGCCAGCCACAGCAGAACCTCGATTACCAGGACCTCGGCGGCGACTACGTGCTGCTCGGCCTGGTCGGCATGCTCGACCCGCCCCGCGAGGAAGCCATTGCCGCCATCGCCGAGTGCCACAGCGCCGGCATCGCGGTAAAGATGATCACCGGCGACCATGTCGGCACCGCCAGCGCGATTGCCGCGCGCCTGGGCCTGAAGGGCACAACGGCCCTGACCGGAGCCGAGCTGGATCAGCTCGACGATGCCGAACTGGACCGGCGGCTGGCCGACACCAGCGTCTTTGCCCGCACCAGCCCGGCGCACAAGCTGCGCCTGGTTGAGCGCCTGCAGGCCGGCGGTGCGCGGGTGGCCATGACCGGCGACGGGGTCAACGATGCGCCGGCACTGAAACGCGCCGACATCGGCGTGGCCATGGGCATCAAGGGCACCGAGGCGGCCAAGGAGGCGGCGCAGATGGTGCTGGCCGACGACAACTTCGCCACCATCACCCACGCCATCGAAGAAGGCCGGGTGGTTTACGACAACCTGAAAAAATCCATTCTGTTTATCCTCCCCACCAATGGTGGGCAGTCCATCACCCTGCTGGCCGCCATCGCCCTGGGCATGACCCTGCCGATCACCCCGCTGCAGATTCTCTGGGTCAATATGATCAGCGCCGTGACCCTGGCCCTGGCCCTGGCGTTCGAGCCTGCCGAAGAAGACCTGATGCACCGCCCGGCACGGGATCCGGCGGCCCCGCTGCTCAACGCGCAACTGCTCTGGCGCGTGCTGTTTATAGCCGTGCTGATGACCCTGGCCAGCGTCGGCCTGTTCCATCTGTCCCAGCAACAGGGCTGGAGCCTGGAAGCCAGCCGTACCCTGGCGGTCAATGCGATCGTCGCCTGTGAGATCGGTTATCTGTTCAGCAGCCGCCGCCTAGAGGCCCCGGCATGCTTTGGCTGGCGCGATAACCCGATGATCTGGAGCATGGTCCTGCTGATTGTCGCCCTGCAGCTGCTGCTCAGCTACGCGCCGGCCTTGCAGGGCCTGTTCGCCACCAGCGCCCTGCCCCTGGCAGCCTGGGGACTGTGCCTGGCGCTGGCGGCGACGGTATGCGCGCTGGTGGAGCTGGAGAAGTACCTGTTACGCCGGATCAAGGCCCGCTAGCAGCGCAGCGGAACGGCCGCTGCAGGTCGCAAGCGGCTTTACAAGCGAAAGTGCCCAGCCATGTCCTGCAGCTCACGGCCCAGGTCTGCCAGTTGAATGCTGGAACTGGCGGACTCGTCCATGGCCAGGGCGGACTGGTCGGCGATATCGCGAATCGAGGTGACGCTGCGGCTGATTTCCTCCGCTACCGCCGTCTGCTGTTCGGCCGCGGCGGCAATCTGCTGGTTCATCTCGAAAATCTGACTGACTGCAATGGCGATTTCCGCCAGCGCCCCTTCGGTCTGGTTGGCATCCTGCACGGTTTGCGCCACCAGCACGCCACTCTGGTGCATATCCTCCACCGAACGGCGGGTGCCCTCACGCAGGGTGGCGATCAGCCCTTCGATTTCCGTGGTGGACTGCTGGGTACGCCGGGCCAGCGCGCGCACCTCATCGGCCACCACGGCAAAGCCGCGGCCCTGCTCCCCCGCCCGCGCCGCTTCGATGGCCGCATTGAGCGCCAGCAGGTTGGTCTGCTCGGCCACGCTTTTGATCACATCCAGCACCGAGTCGATGCGCTGGGTGTCCTGGCTGAGCCGTTCAATGCTCTGGGTGGTGGTCTGCATGGCGCTGGCCAGCTGGTTGATCCGTGCCAGGGTCTGCTGCACCACGACCACGCCGCTGTTGACCCGGCGATCCGCCTGCTCGGTGGAAGACGCCGCCGCCTCGGCGTTACGCGCCACCTCATGCACGGTGGCGGTCATCTCGCTCATGGCGGTGGCGACCTGATCGGTTTCCACCTTCTGCCCATTGACCCCCAGGCGCGTCTGCTCGGTGCTGGCCGACAACGACTGCGCGGAGGCGGAAATCTGCATCACCCCGCCCTGCAAGCGCCCAACCATCTCGCGCAGGTTGCTGGACATGCCCTGCATGGCTGCCTGCAACTGACCAATCTCATCGCCACGCTGCACCTCGATACGCGCGCTTAGGTCGCCGTCGGCGATGCGCCGCGCCTGCTCGATCACCTGTTTCAGTGGCCGCACGATCAACAGGGTGATGGTCAGGGTCGCCAACAGGCCAATCAGCAGCGCCAGCGCCGTGGCCAGCACAATCAACCAGGTGCTGGCCTGCAACTGCCCTTGCAGGCTTTCCTTCTGTCGCCCATAGGCCTGATCGACCAGTTGCAAAATGCGCTCGGCCTGTTGCACCAGGTTCTGATATTCGCGTTTTTGCTCTTGCAGCAGCCCGGTGTATTCGCTGAGCCGCTCATTGAAGGAATTGACGTTGCCAATCACCTCGGCCAGCACCGCGGCATAGCCGGGATCGTTCATCGCATCGCGCAACTCGCCCGCCAGGGCCTGGGCGTCGGCGGCTTCCTGAATCACGGTCGGGGTTGCCTCGCCACTGCTGCGGCTCTGCTCCAGCAGCACGCGGGCCTTGTCGAGGGCACGCAGCAACAGCTGATGCACCTGGCTGATCTGCCCGGCCTGCAGCACCGACTCACCGCCCTGCTGACCCTGGCTGTTCTTGAGCATGTCGATGCCATCTTCGGCCAGGCCATCCTTGAGCAGATCGAGGCTGTTGGACGCACTCACCACCAGCCAGGTGGCGGCCTCCAGCGACAGGTGCATCGCATCGCTCTGCTCGGCATAACGATCGAACGCCGCGCGGTACGCCGTTATGGCATCGGCCACCTGATCCAGCCCCGCCCGTTCGTCCGCCGGCAACAGCGCCTGCAGTGCGGCGCTGGCTTCGAGAATCTGCTGGGCCTGTTCGTGCAAACGGGTGGCGTGCTGTTTATCGCCGCTCAGGGCAAAATCCTGCTCGCTGCGGCGGATCTGCAGCACCTGGCTATTGATCGCGCTCATGCGCTCCAGCAGCGTCGAGCGCGCACTGACGTCCTGCAGCGCCAGAAAGCCGGTGGCCGCCACCAGCGCCGTGAGCGCCAGAACAATGCCAAAACCCGACGCCAGTTTGCTCGCCGTGCTGAAACTGGCGACTCGCCGCTGCACCACAGTCCACATAGCTCCCCCAGCCGAATGACCACAGGGCAGCCCGCTGCTGCCTGTATTCCTGGTTGGCAACATAGGAGCACAGCCGTGCTGGCGACAAGCCAGCAGGCAGGCACCTGGTGCTAACAGCTAAACGGAGGTCGCTTTTGCGCTGATTCGTGCAGGTAGACGTGGCTGCGGACAGCCACGGCCATCAACCGGGGCGGCGCATTTCGAAGGTGTCGCGGGTGCGGCTATAGGCCGTACCGCCCAGACGCCCGACCAGATCGAGCTTGGCAGCATCGATACGGCCCTGCTCGTTGAGCACCGCATCGTCGATATGCGCCAGCAGCACCTCGGCGAAGATCAGGTGGCAGTTCGCCGCAACCGGCGGATACGGCAGGATCTGCGCCACCTTGCATTCGAACGCCACCGCCGCGCCGGCGACCCGAGGCGGCGCAATGCGCTGCGACGGCAGGCTGGCGATGCCGCAGTGTTCGAACTCGCTGATGCCGTAGGGCAATACCGCGGCGCTGGCATTCATCGCTTCAGCCTGGGCGAAGGACACCAGCTGAATCACCAGCTCGCCGCTGGCCTGGACATTCAGCAGGGTGTCCTTGAGGCCGCCATCGGCGCGGTGATTGACGTTGACCAGCAGGGTTGCCGGGTCATCGCTGATCACCTGAAAGAAGCTGAACGGGGCCAGGTTGCTGACCCCGTCGGCCGACAGGCTGGAGACCCAGGCAATCGGCCGCGGGGTGATGGTCGAGGCCAGCCAGCGGTAGCGTTCAAGCGGTTCAAGCGCGTTGAAATCCAGCTGCATCAGCGACCTGCTCGCGACTCACGGATATAGAAACGCGCCCGCTCGGACTTGGCCGTGCAGCCCTTGTAGCCTTCGAACTGCTGTTGGGTCTTGGCCGCCGTCAACAACGACAGGGCCTTGGAATAACTCACGGTACCGGCAAAGCCTTCGGCCTTGGCGATATCCAGCTCGTGCCAGGCGGCGTCCAGCTGAGTGGCGCAACTGTTGCGGTAAGCGGTCTTGCCCGCACAACCGCTCAGTACCAGGACCAACACGGGTAACACTATCCACAATTTCATTACCTGACTCCTAGGAAGAAAAGAACTCGGCTTAGCCGTTTGCTATGACGCCGATTTTGGGCAAAAGTGCCCGGTTCTAGCGGGTGCCACGCTGTTGCAGAAACTCCACCACGGCGGCCTGTTCGCCGACGAATTCGATGCGCCCGGCCTTGTTCTCGCGCTGAAACTCATACATGGGATCGTAGTACTCCACCAGCAGCGCTTCGATCCAGCCGCGATGGGTGTCCACCCCGCTGCCCGCCGCCTGCTCCAGCAGGGCCTGGTCCATGATCGCCGCCAGGCGCTGATAGCGTTCGCCGCCCAGACGCTTGAGGATATTGCTCAGGCTCTGCTGCAAACGCTCGGCATAGGCCTTGAAGCCCTCTTCCTCGCCCAGCAGGGCGATAAATTCGCCGCTCAGGTCGACCACATAGTCCTTGAGAATGCGCTCAGTGCGCCCTTGCAGACTGTCTTCCAGCCAGACCAGGGGAAAGGCCTGCATGCCCTGGTACAGCTCCAGCGGCAAGGAACAACGACCGATGATCCGCCCTTCGTCCTCCAGCACGAACTGCTCGAGACCGCCGGCGCGCTTTTTCAGGATGTCGACGGCCAGGGCGTTCTCGAAGTCGATCTGTGCCGGCTGGGCGGTGGCGCGCTTGCCGAAGCTGGAACCGCGATGGTTGGCATGTCCTTCCAGATCCAGGCTATTGGCCAACTGGGCGATCACCTCGGTCTTGCCGGTGCCGGTCATGCCGCCCACCAGGACGAAATCGCACTGGGCCACCGCCTGCTCGGTGGTGTCCAGCAAAAAGCTGCGCATCGCCTTGTAGCCACCGATCACCCGTGGATAGTCGATGCCCGCCTCCTCCTTGAGCCACTGCTGGACGATCTGCGAACGCAGGCCGCCGCGAAAGCAGTACAGGTAACCCTCGGGATTGGCCCGGGCGAAATTCGCCCAGGCCTCGATGCGTGCGGCCTTGAGCGGGCCAGACACCAGTTGATGGCCCAGCTCGATGGCCGCCTGCTGGCCTTGCTGCTTGTAACAGGTACCGACCCGCTGGCGCTCGTCGTCATCCATCAACGGCAGGTTGATTACCCCGGGAAATGCGCCCTTGGCGAACTCCACCGGCGCGCGGGCATCCATCATCGGCGTGGCGTTGAGAAACAGGCTGCGGTAGTCGCTGCTGTTGTCGCGCATCAGAGCACCTCGACCGCGTATTGCTGTCGTTCGAGCAACTGACCTATGGGTTCGAGGGACAAGCCCAGCTCCGCAGCCACAGCAAGGAACTCGGCCTCGCCTTCCGGCGTGACCGCCACCAGCAAACCACCGCTGGTCTGCGGGTCGCACAACAGCTGTTTGTGCCGTTCGCCGAGCGGCGCGATCTTCTCGCCGTAACTGTCGAAGTTGCGCTGGGTGCCGCCGGGCACGCAGCCCTGCTCCAGGTAATAGTCGACCCCGGGCAGGCGCGGCACCCGGGCGAACTCGAGGCGCGCGGTCAGGCCGCTGCCATCGGCCATCTCCACCAGATGGCCGAGCAGGCCAAAACCGGTGACATCGGTCATGGCCATGACCCCGGCCAGCTTGCCGAAGCGCGAACCAGGCTTGTTCAGGGTGCACATCCAGTCCCGCGCCAGGCCGACATCCGCCGGGCGCAGCTTGGCCTGCTTCTCGGCGGTGGTGAGAATGCCGATGCCCAGGGGTTTGCTCAGGTACAGTCGGCAGCCGGCGGTGGCGGTGTCGTTGCGCTTCATATGGCGCTTGTCCACCAGGCCGGTGACGGCCAGGCCGAAGATCGGCTCGGGGGCATCGATGGAGTGGCCGCCAGCCAGGGGAATGCCGGCCTCGTCGCAGATCGAACGGCCGCCGCGGATCACTTCACGGGCCACTTCCGGGGCCAGCAGATTGACCGGCCAGCCGAGGATGGCGATGGCCATCAGCGGGTCGCCGCCCATGGCGTAGATATCGCTGATGGCGTTGGTGGCGGCGATACGGCCGAAATCGTAGGGGTCGTCGACGATCGGCATAAAGAAATCGGTAGTCGATACCACCCCGCGCTCATCGTCTATGGCATACACCGCGGCATCGTCACGCGAGGCATTGCCCACCCACAGCTTGGGGTCGAGGTTCTGCGCGCCACTGCCGGCCAGGATCACCTCCAGCACCTTGGGGGAAATCTTGCAGCCACAGCCAGCACCATGGCTGTACTGGGTCAAACGGATGGGCTCGCTCACGGGATCGCTCCTAATGCCTCGACAAGCGGCGGATTCTAGCAAATCGCGCCTTGGCGGCGGGCATTACGGCGCGTATGTTCGAACGATTGAGGTATTTGGAGAGGTTTTATGAGTAAGCGCATTGCGCTGGTGCTGGGTTCCGGGGGGGCGCGCGGTTATGCGCATATCGGTGTCATCGAAGAACTGGAGGCCCGCGGCTACGAGATCGCCTGTATCGCCGGCTGCTCCATGGGCGCGGTGGTGGGCGGCATCTATGCCGCCGGCAAGCTCAACGAATACCGCGACTGGACCCAGAGCCTGGACTATCTGGATGTGCTGCGCCTGCTCGATGTGAGCTTCCGCCTGGGGGCGATTCGCGGCGAGAAGGTGTTCGGCAAGATCCGCGAGATCGTCGGCGAAATCAATATCGAAGACCTGTCGATCCCCTTTACCGCGGTGGCCACCGACCTGACCAACCAGCAGGAAATCTGGTTTCAGGAAGGCTGCCTGCACCAGGCCATGCGGGCCTCGGCGGCGATTCCCAGCCTGTTCACCCCGGTGGTCCAGGGCAAACGCATGCTGGTCGACGGCGGCCTGCTCAACCCCCTGCCCATCGTGCCGGTGGTCTCCAGCCACTGCGACCTGATCGTGGCGGTCAACCTCAACTCGGCCAACCCGCTGTCCTACGAACTGCCTATCATTGAGCGGCCACCGGCGCTGAAAGGCCGCATCGACCTGCTGATGAGTTCGCTGGGCTCACGCCTGCCCAACTTCAAATGGAAGTCCGCCACCGATGACGAACTGCTGCTTCTGGAAGACCAGTTGCAGCCCCAGGCCGCCGAAGCCATGAACCCCTGGCAGCAGCATGCGCGCAGCAGCGACGGCAAGGCCGCGCCGAAATCCGCCAGCGGCTCACGAGTGGCCGACCTCAGTGGCCCAGCCTCGCTGCTGGAGCTGATCAACCAGAGCTTCGAGGTGATGCAGACTTCGCTGGCGCAGTACAAGATCGCCGGCTATCCGCCGGATATCCTGATCAACGTACCCAAGCGCGTGTGCCGCTTCTTCGAGTTCTACAAGGCCCCCGAGCTGATCATGCTCGGCCGCCAGATTGCCAGCGACACTCTGGACAGGTACGAACGCGGCGAGCGTTGAACAGACGACTGCGGGCCTGTGGCTGACCAGGCCCGCCGCGTCTTAGCCGTTGGGCGACTGCACGATGGCCGCGGGTGCCTTGTCCGCCACCCAGTCGCTGAGCAGGCTATAGGCCACGGCAAGCAGGGTCGGGCCGAGAAACAGGCCCATAAAGCCGAACGCCAGAATGCCGCCGAACACCCCGAGCAGCACCACGATCAGCGGCAGATTGCCGCCACGGCTGATCAGGTAGGGCTTGAGGATATTGTCCACCCCGCTGATCACGAAGAAGCCCCAGATCAACAGGAAGATTGCCATGCCCAGTTCGCCCTGGGAGAACAGCCAGATCACCACGGGTCCCCAGATCAGCGGCGGCACCATAAACAGGCTGAAGGCGAAGGTGAGAATGCCAAGGATCAGCGCACCGGGCACGCCGGCAATCATAAAACCGACCCAGGCCAGCAACGCCTGCGCCGCCGCCGTCCCGATAACACCGTTGACCACCCGTTGCACGGTACCCGCCACCAACTCCAGATAGTGCTCGGCACGGTCGTCGATCAACCGTTCCAGCAGGCTGTGAGCAAAAGCCGCCAGGCGTGGGCCGTCGCGGTAGAAAAAGAACACCAGCACCAGGCTCAGGGCCAGCTCCAGCATGCCGCCACCGATCTGCGCGCTGCGTGCCAGCAACCAGTTGCCGACCTGGCCGAGATAGGGCCGCACGGTGGCAAAGAAGGCCGCCCCTTGCTGATCGATGGTCAGCCAGAAGCTCGCCAGGCTCTCGCCCAGCAGCGGCACGCCGGCCAGCCAGGCCGGGACCGGCGGCAGGCCTTCGACCTGGAAATCCTTGAGCAGTAGGGTGAGGTCCTTGATGTGATCGGCCAGGTTGAAACCCAGCATCACCAGCGGCACGGCGACCACCACGGTCCAGGTCAGGGTCAGCAGCCCCGCAGCCAGGGCCTGGCGGCCGCCGAGCAGACGGGTCAGCACGCGCATTACCGGCCAACTGGCGAAGGACAACACCGCGGCCCAGAACAGCGCCGACCAGAACGGAGCCAGCACCCACAGACTGGCCCCCAGCAAGCCCAGCAGCAGAATCTGCACCAGCAGACGATCGTTATTGGCCACGTTTACAGCTCCATACCCCAGAAAAAACGAGAAAAGGCTCTGCACACATGCGCAGAGCCTTTGCAGATATACCCCATCCAGCGGCTAGCGCAACACGCTGACCCGCAAACCGCTAACGTCGGCCTGCCCCAGCTCCAGGCGGGCGGCCCGCACCCGCTTGTCGATCAGCGCGGTACGCCAGGCCTCGGCAGCGCTGCCGGCCAGGCTGACCCGCAAGGTACTGTCGAGGTTGAGGCTGCGGCTCAGCAGCTCCGCCCAGGCCTCGCTCGGCTCGCTCTGTTTGGGCAGGCTCAGCTCACCGCTCTCGCGCAATTGCCGCAGCAGGGTGGCCGGGGTCGGCAGCACCTCGCCTAGCGGCGCATCGGCGCTCAGTAACTCGGCGTGCAGATAGGCGCGGCGATTGCCGCGGGTGATGCTGTACAGCGCCAGCAGGCTGTCCTGGCGCGGCTCGGCCAGGCGCATCAGCACATAGGCCTGTTGGTCGTCCGAACCCGTCAGGGTGGCGTTATCGAACACCGAGTTGGCCCACAGGCTGCTGGAGCCGCATTCGCGGCCCTCGCACCAGTAAAGCAGTTCGGCCTGCTGTGCCTGCAAGGCCTCGCGAGCCGCGCGAAACACCTCATTGGCCGAATGGCTGCGCGGCAGTTCATAGGTCAGCGCGGTGAACGCGCCCTGGGCCGCCACCTCGCGCTCGTAACGCAACTTGCCGCTGATCCGCCGGATAGCGCCCTGGGGATAGATCCTCTCCTGCTCCGCCACTTCCCTGAAGCCGACGATCTGACTGCCGGGAAAGCGCTGAAGCACCTCCAGATCACGGCTGCCGGCGACATCGGCGGCCCACAACGGCGCGCTCAGGATCAGCAGCGCCACGGCGCTGAAACAACGCATAGAGCGCCTCATTGCATCAGCATCGACTGGGCGGCCTTGACCACCTTGTCGCCTTCTTCTTCGCGCCGCGGTATCAGCAGGCCGCGCTGCACCGCCGGTCGCCCGTCGAGTGCCGCCATCCAGCGCTGCAGGTGCTCCAGGCCCTCGACCGAGACGCCGGCCCAGTCATGGATACGCACCCAGGGGTAGGTGGCGATATCGGCGATGCTGTAGTCATCGGCCAAGTACTCGGATTCACCCAGACGGCTGTCGAGCACTTCATAGAGGCGACGGGTTTCGTGCTGGTAACGGTCGATGGGGCCCTGCAGTTTTTCCGGAAAATAGCGGAAGAACACATTGGCCTGGCCCTGCATGGGGCCGACCCCGCCCATCTGGAACATCAGCCACTGGATCACCCGCGAACGGCCCTTGGCATCGCTGGGGATCAACTGGCCGGTCTTTTCCGCGAGATAGAGCAGAATCGCACCGGACTCGAACACGGCGAAGTCGTCGTTGTCGCGGTCGACTATGGCCGGGATGCGGCCATTGGGGTTGATCTTGAGAAAGGCCGGGCTTTTCTGCTCCTTCCTGTCGAAACTCAGCGCATGCACGCTATAGGGCAGTTGCAACTCTTCCAGCGCAATAGACGCCTTATGGCCGTTGGGAGTGGCAGCGGTATACAGGTCGATCATGCGAATCTCCATGGCTATCGACCACACCTTTCCCCAGTTGCCTTGGCTAAGTCAAGGCACGCCCAGGAAAGCTTTGAAACAGTCTGCGACCAGCTCGGCCCCGGCTTCGTCGTCCAGATGCAGGTGATGGCCGCCGGGCAGCGTCGCGACCTCCATCGGCAAGCCTTCGAGCAGCGCAGCAATACTCGGCTGGGCATGCAGCATGCCCTGCTCGGCCATCACCAGTTTGACCGGGCACTGCAGGGCCTGGACGAAGGCCTGGGCGTGGGCGCGGGTCAGGCGCAACGGCGACGGCAGGGTCAGGCGGCTGTCGGTGCGCCAGGTGAAGCCGCCAGGCACCGGCATCAGGCCACGCTGGGCCAGCAGTTCGGCGGCCTCAAAGCTGACCGCGCCGACCCCACGCATACGCGCCTGCACTGCACGTTCGAACTCGGCATACACCGGCTTGCTCTTGCCGGCCAGGGCCAGTTGCGCGCGCAGCGCCTCGCCGAGCTTCTGCGGGGCCGTGTCGGGCTCCCCCGTGTAGGGCATCAGGCCGTCGATCAGGGCCAGACGCTCGACGCGCTCGGGCATGGCCCCGGCCAGCAGCACCGAGACAATCGCGCCCATGGAATGGCCGAGCAGGGAAAAGCGCTGCCAGCCGAACTGCTCGGCCACCTGCAGCACGTCGTGCACGTAATCCCAGATGGCATAGCTGCCCCCTGGCGGGCGGTGATCGGAATGACCATGGCCGGCGAAATCCAGGGCGACGATGCGCAGCCCCGGCAGTTTCGGGGCCAGGCGAGTGAAGCTGGCGGCGTTATCCAGCCAGCCATGCAGGGCGATCACCGGCACGCCGTCCTCGGGACCGTATAGATGGGCGGCCAGTTCGGTATAGGGCAGACTGAGCCGCACCTCTTCAAAGTTCAGGCTCATGCGCTGTCCTCGCTTGTGTGCTGTCCAGCCCAGCGCCGGAACAGCTGCTTGAGCAGTTCGGCGGTGTCCTGGGGACGTTCCAGGGGAAACATATGGCCGCCCGGCAGGGTCAGGTATTCGCCTTGCGGCACCCTTCGCACCAGATGCGCATGGTGCGGCAACACCACCCGGCTATGGCGGCCGCGGACCATGGCCAGCGGCACCTTCAGCTGCTGCGGCCGCCCGGGGGTGGTGTGTGGCACGCTGCGGTAGATGCTGATCTCGGTGGCCGGATCGAAGCGCAGACGCAGGTTATTGCCCGATGCCTGCAGGCCGTGCTGCACATAGGCTTCCAGGCACTCCGGGTCGAAGCGGCGGAACAGCCCCTTGGCGGCGAAATAGCCGCGCGCCTCGGCCAGGTCGAGAAATTCCTCGCGCCGCCCCAGGGTGCGCCCGGCCGGGGTAATGCGGTCGATAAAGCCGAAGCACTTGGCGGCGCGAATCACCAGACGGTCGGCCAGGGTCAACACCGGCGAATCGAGCATCACCACCCCGCGGTAAAGCTCGGGGCGCTTGAGCGCCGCGTGGTAATGCAGCACCCCACCCAGGGAATGACCCACCCCCCAGACCGGCTGCGGGGCCTGTTCGAGGTGATGGATCAGTTCATCGACCAGGTTGCCCCAGTTGTCGTTCACCGGAAACCGCGGGTCATGACCATGCTGCGCCAGGTGCTGCACCTGGTAGTCAGGGGCCAGGGCGCTGAACAGCTTGCCGTAGGTGGCCGAAGGAAAGCCGTTGGCATGGGCGAAGAACACGGACTGGGTCATGGCGCTGGCTTATAAGAAGAGGTCTTGAGGATTGTCCGGCAGGCACCGCCACACGGCAATGACAAAACGGCCAGTGAATGACGGCACTATGGCCAAAGCTGATGGGAGGCCCGCCAGCCCGGGTAGCACTGGCGGCTTTGCTCCGTTTAGCGCTGTGCCGGGCCTTTCTCGCCCAGCGGCACTATGGCCATGGTCAGGCGCGAGATGCAGCTGGGTTTGCCGTCCTCGCCGCTCAGACGGATATCCCAAACGTGTGTGGTGCGGCCCAGGTGTACGGCGCGCGCGACCGCCGTCACCCGGCCGCTGCGCAAGCCGCGCAGGTGGTTGGCGTTGACCTCTAGGCCGACGCAGTAGAACTTGCTGCTGTCGATGCACAGGTAGCTGGCGGTGGAGCCCAGGGTTTCCGCCAGCACCACCGATGCGCCGCCATGCAGCAGGCCGTAAGGCTGATGGGTGCGCGGATCGACCGCCATGCTGGCGCTGATGGATTCGTCGTCGAAGGACTCGAAACGAATATCCAGCTGTTCGCCGATGGTGTTTTTCAGCGTTTCGTTGAGTTGCTTGAGATCGGGGATTTGCTGCCACAGGGCCATGGTTATCCAGCTCCTTGGTGGGGATAAGGCCGGCCAGGCCGGCAGGTTGAATCAGTCGTGCCAGAGTACCGCCTCGCTACGCTCGGTCCACTCGGCGAAACGCTCACCATAGGTACCCTCAACCACGGCGCGTTTGATCTTCAGGGTTGGCGTGAGAAAGCCGTTGTCCACCGCCCACACCTCCTTGACCAGGACCAGACGCTGCAGACGCTCATGCTTGTCCAGGCGCTGGTTGACCTCGGCGAGCAGGGTCTTCAGGCTGTTTTCCAGCTCGCCACGGGCCTCACCGCGGGCCACCTCGGAGAGCACGCAGAGCGCCATGGGCTGCGGCATGCCATCACCCACCACACAGACCTGTTCGATCCGCGAATGCTCGGCCAGACGGTTCTCGATGGGGGCTGGAGCGACATACTTGCCCTTGCTGGTCTTGAAGATTTCCTTGATCCGCCCGGTCAGGCGCAGATTGCCCTCGGCGTCCTGCTCGCCCTTGTCGCCGGTGCGCAGAAAGCCATCGGTGGTGATGGTTTCCGCGGTTTTCTCCGGGTCCTTGTAATAGCCCTGCATGGTCGCACCGCTGCGCACCTGAACCTCGCCATCCTCGGCGATGCGCACTTCCACGCCAGGGCTGTTCTGACCGATCCAGCCCTGTTTGAATTTGCCCGGCCGGCACACATGGGAATAACCGCAGTTTTCGGTCATGCCGTACACCTCAAGCACATCCAGGCCCAGGCGCTGATACCAGTTGAGCAGCGCTTCGGGCACCGGTGCCGCGCCGGACAGGGCGTAACGCACCGCATCCAGGCCCAGGCCGACCAGCACCTTTTTACCGACGATGCGGCCGATGATTGGCAGCTTGAGCAGGAAATCCAGCTTCTCGGCCGGCATCTTGCTGTAGACGCCCATCTGGAACTTGGTCCAGATCCGCGGCACGCCGAAGATCACCGTTGGCCGGGCGCGCTTGAGGTCCTCGAGGAAAGTCTCCAGGCTTTCGGCGAAGAAGATCGTCAGCCCCGAATAGATCGACGCCAGCTCGACAAACATGCGCTCGGCCACATGGCACAGCGGCAGATAGGACAACACCCGGTCATTCTCGCCCACCCCGAACAGTTCGGTGGCGTGGCTGGCGGCAAAACCGAAGTTGCTGAAGTGATGCATCACGCCCTTGGGCGTGCCGGTGGTGCCTGAGGTGTAGATGATGGTGGCCAGCTGATCGGCGGCGGGCCTGGGGTCGTCCTGAATCGGCGTGCAGGCCTGCAGGTCATCCCAGGTAAAGCTGAACTCGCCCTCGGGACGCAGGGGCAAACCAATTGTCGGCACATCCTGCGGCACCCCAGGGGCCATGGCCGGCCAGTCGTCCAGCTTGCCGACGAACACCAGCGCCGTCTCGGAATGGCGCAGCACCTGATTGACGGAGTCGGCGGTGAGATTGGGGTAGAGCGGCACCGAGACATGCCCGGCCAGTCGTCCAGCTTGCCGACGAACACCAGCGCCGTCTCGGAATGGCGCAGCACCTGATTGACGGAGTCGGCGGTGAGATTGGGGTAGAGCGGCACCGAGACATGCCCGGCCATCCAGATCGCCAGATCGCTGATGATCCAGTGCGCGCAGTTCTTGGAGATGATCGCCACGCGGCTGCCCTGGGGCAGTTCCCGGCTGCGCAGCCAGTTGGCGGCGCGGCGCGCCTGCTCGCCGACCTCGGCCCAGCTCAGTTCCTGCAGCTGCCCGTCCGGCAGCGGCTGAACCATATAGCGTTTATGTGGGTGTCGTGCCTCGCGCTGGTAAAACATCTCCAGCGGCAAACGTATTGTTTCAGCCACAGGGTGCCCTCCTTTGTTGTTTTTGTGGAGCCGACCAAGCAATTGCTTGGTCGGACTATTCCACGCACAAAGGCGAGCCGCAAGAGGAGAAATGTTTCGGTGTGTAGTGGCGTTTGAGGGGGAAAGTAGCGACGCATCGGCCAGGAAAACAGCATGAGCGCCAGGGCGAGCATGCCGTTCGCGACGTCCCTCTAGCCGTGCTGGGGGTGCAGCAAGGCCAGCAGGTCCATCAAGCCGGCGGCCACCTCCTCGCCTTCAAGTTCGGCCAGGCTGGCGGTCTGCATGGGCAAGGGCTGCTGGCGATGGCCGTGGATCAACAGCCCACCCAACGCACCCACCAGAGGCTGGTGGGTGACCAGCAACAGCTCGTCGACCGAATAGCCATCGAGCTGGCGCAGGACCTGGCGCAGATCGCTTTCCGGCACCAGCCAGGGCACGGTCTGCAGCTGGCCGGTAAAGCCCAGGCTCTCGGCAACCAGAGCCGCGGTCTGCTGCGCCCGCACATAGGGGCTGACCAGGATGGTCCGCAGCGGCCGCCCCTGCAGCTGCACAGCGGCCTGGCGCACCTGCTGGCAGCCGCGCTCGGTCAGGCGGCGCTCGGCATCGCTGCGTGCCGTCGGTTCGGCTTCACCATGACGCAGCAACCAGAGCCTCACCGAGCTGCCCTCACAGCTTGGGTTCTTCGTCGCGCACCGGGTGCGCGGCCGCTGGGATGCTGTGCGGGGCTTCGCCCTGGGGCGCTTGCGGCGTCGGCCAATCGGCGAACGGCCAGGGCTTCTCGTCGCTGTTGAAGGTGCCGAAGCGACCGATCTGCGCCAGGTACTGGCTCAGGCTGTCGCCAAAACCGAGCAGGCCGGCATTCGGTGCGCCGTAGAACAGGCGGTAACCCAGTTGCAGCAGCACCACGGCCCCCAGCAGCAGCTCCGCCAGTTGCCAGACGATGGTGAAAAGCACCATCCAGAGAATGCGCAGCAGGATGGATTCACGCTGCAGCTCTTGGTTGTTGTCACTCATGGCTATCTCCTTGAACGCGTCGGACAGGCAAATCGTTAAAAGCCAGTGGCAGGAATAAAGTCGACATCGGTTTTCGGGTCGCCACTCATCAGTGCGCCGATGACCTGATCCAGGGTGCGGCCCTCGAACAGAATGGCGTGCAAGCCAGCAACCAGGGGCATATACACTTCCAGCTCCTCGGCCTTGGCCTTGAGTACGCGCAGGGTGTTGACCCCTTCGGCCACCTCGCCCAGACGCTCCACCGCCTCCTCCAGACCGAGCCCTTCGCCCAGGGCGAAACCGACCTGATAGTTACGACTCTTGGCGGACGAGCAGGTGACAATCAGGTCACCGACCCCGGCCAGGCCGAGAAAGGTCATAGGGTTGGCCCCCAGCTTGACCGCAAAGCGGGTCATTTCCGCCAGGGCGCGAGTAATCAGCATGCTCTTGGTGTTCTCGCCCATGCCCATGGCCGCGGCCATGCCAGCAATAATTGCGTAGACGTTCTTCAAGGCCCCGCCCAGCTCGACCCCGAAACGGTCGCCGCTGGCGTAGACGCGGAAGGTGCGGCCATGCAGCGCGGCCTGGACTTGCTGGCAGAGGTCTTCATCCTCGCTGGCGACTACCGAGGCGGTCAACGCATGCTCGGCCACTTCCCGCGCCAGATTGGGTCCGGAGAGCACGCCGATGCGCGCCTGTGGGGCGATGTCTTCGAGGATCTGGCTCATCAGCAGAAAGCTCTGCGCCTCGATGCCCTTGGTGGTGCTGACCAGCAGCTTGCCACTCAAGAGTTCGGCTACCGGCTGCAGGACCTGGCGCAGGGCGCTGGAAGGCAGCGCCACGAAGATCAGCTGACAGGCCTGCAGGGTGGCGGGCAGATCGGTTACCGGCTGCACCCTCGGGTGAACCTTGATGCCCTTGAGGTAACGAGGATTTTCACCGGTCAGGCGGATCGCCTCGGCCTGCTGTGGATCGCGCATCCAGTGCAGTACTGGCTGGTCATTTTCGCCCAGCAGGTTTGCAAGTGCGGTGCCGAAGCTACCGCCGCCGAGTACGGCGATGGGGTGCTGATCAGTCATAAGGCATCCGTGTTAGGCCATTCAAAGTGGCGAATCGCTCGCATTATACGGAGGTACGAGGCAGCGACCAGTGTTTCGCAGCCGCGCAGACGCTGGCAAAGCCCTCTGGCTCGGTTAACATGCTGCATTTAAACGCCGACAAGGTTGTTGCGTGATCTACAGTACCCAAGCCCATGGCCCTGATTATCACTCGCACGGTCCGAGGTTACATGGAGGTACCCCATGAAGCTGCGCCGTGGCTGGGATATTCATACCCGCACACAATTGATCAGCCTCGGCCCCGCCCTGCTGCTGACCTTGCTGCTGACTGGCTTTTTCACCTTTGCCCGTTTGCAGGATTTGCGCCATGAGCTCAACCACAACGGCCAGCTGATCGCCAGCCAACTGGCCCCGGCGAGCAAGTACGGGGTGATTTCCGGCAATCTGCAGGTGCTCGAATCGCTGCTGCAAGCCACCTTGAAAACCCCGCATGTGCGTTTTCTCGAAGTGCGCGATCACGCCGACAATATCCTGGTGTATGTCGAGCAGGCACCGGGCAGCGGCCAGACCGGTGCCCAGGTGGAGATTTTCCAGGCACCGATTCGTCTACAGCGCGCCGAACTCAACAGCGCCGCGTTCTATGAACGGCGCAACGAGCCGGGTGCGCCCAGCACCGACTACCTCGGTCATGTGGTAGTCGGCATGTCCAATGACGCCTTCAATACCCGCCAGCAGGAAATTCTCTTCAAGGCCACCTTGCTGGCATTCTTCGCCCTGATCCTCACCTTTCTCCTCGCCCGTCGCCTGGCCCGCCACCTGTCGCAGCCGCTGAGCGCCATGGGCGAAGCCGTCAGCGCCATTCAGGCGGGCAATTACCAGGCCACCCTGCCGGAGGTGGGCGATGGCGAGTTGAGTGCCCTGGCACGCCATATCAACAACCTGGCCAACGGCCTGGCCCACGCCAGCGCCGAACAGCAGCGGGCCATGGCCCTGCTGATTCAGGCCCGCGAACAATCCGAGCTGGCCAACCGCGCCAAGTCGGACTTTCTGGCCATGATGAGCCACGAACTGCGCACCCCGATGAACGGGGTATTGGGCATGCTGCAGCTGCTGGAAACCACCGAGCTGAGCAAGGAACAGGAGGAGTACGCGGCCCTGGCCACCGAGTCCACCGAGCACCTGCTGAAGGTCATCAACGACATTCTCGACTTCTCCCGTATCGAGCGCGGCGCGCTGGAACTGGAGCGCATCCCGTTCAACCTGCCGGAGCTGCTACAGAGCTCGATCCAGGTGTTCCAGCACAGCGCCCAGCAACGTGGCCTGCAGCTGCATCTGGAGACCCAGAGCGGTCTGGAACAGCTGGAAGTGCAAGGCGACCCGACGCGAATCCGGCAGATTCTGGTCAACCTGATCGGCAACGCGCTGAAGTTCACCGAAGCCGGCAGCATCCGTGTGGAAACCCACTGGCAGGCTCTGGACAATCAGGTGCTGTGGTTCAGCTGCGCGGTCCACGACAGCGGCATAGGGATCTCCCCCGAGCGCCTGGAACAGATGTTCGACGCCTTCCAGCAAGCCGACACATCTATTTCAAGACGTTACGGTGGAACCGGGCTCGGCCTGCCCATTGCCCGCACTCTGGCCGAACGCATGGGCGGCACCCTGCGAGCCCAAAGCCAGGAAGGCCAGGGCTCGGTGTTTACCCTGGAAGTGCCGCTGCCCTTCTCCCGGCAACCGCGCCAGGTGCTGCTGGAGCAACCCCAGGATGCGGTCCAGGGCCAGGGGCAGGAGGTGCTACTGGTCGAAGACAACCCGGTCAATCAGACCGTGATCGAGGCCATGCTGCGCAGCCTCGGTTACCAGGTCCAGCTGGTCGCCGACGGAGCCCAGGCCGTACACCGCGCCAGTCAGCAGGACTTTGCCGGCATTCTGATGGATTGCCGCCTGCCAATCATGGATGGCTACGAAGCCACCCGGCAGATCCGCCGACTGCCCGGCGGCGCAACAGTGCCGATTATCGCCCTGACCGCCAACGCCCTGCAGGGTGACCGCGAAACCTGCCTGGAGGCCGGGATGAACGACTACCTGGCCAAGCCCTTTAAACGCGCCGACCTGCAACGGGTGTTGCAGCGCTGGCTGGGCAGCCGTCAGGCCGCCCCACCACGACCTTCGACGAGTGGCCTGGCGGAATAAAATGCGCCAGGCTTGATCTGCGCCAGGCTTTTGCGCAAGGTCTATGTGGCAAGATGCACTACTCAGAGCACAACTGTACTTACCGCGCTGTGACTTTCACCACAACGCAACAGTCTATGACTAGGCTGCTGGAAGGCGCACAGACTGCGCCGCCAGCCAGGACGATTCGCCCAGCCCTGGCGCATGGGACATATTGAGGAGCTCGCATGACCAAACAAAACGCCTTCACCCGGGAAGACCTGTTGCGCTGCAGCCGCGGCGAACTGTTCGGCCCAGGTAATGCGCAACTGCCCGCGCCGAACATGCTGATGATCGATCGCATTACCCATATCAGCGACACCGGCGGCAAGTACGGCAAGGGCGAAATTGTCGCCGAGCTCGATATCACCCCGGACCTGTGGTTCTTCGCCTGCCATTTCGAAGGCGACCCGGTCATGCCCGGCTGCCTGGGCCTCGATGCCATGTGGCAGCTGGTAGGTTTTCACCTCGGCTGGCAGGGCAACCCCGGCCGCGGTCGCGCGCTGGGTTCCGGCGAAGTGAAGTTCTTTGGTCAGGTGCTGCCGACCGCCAAGAAAGTCACCTATAACATCCATATCAAACGCACCATCGCCCGTTCGCTGGTTCTGGCCATCGCCGACGGCAGCGTGAGTGTCGATGGCCGCGAAATCTACAGTGCCGAAGGCCTGCGTGTCGGCCTGTTCACTTCTACCGACAGCTTCTAAAGGACTCCCCGCATGCGTCGCGTCGTAATTACCGGTCTGGGCATCGTTTCCTGCCTGGGCAATGACAAAGAAACCGTTTCCGCCAACCTGCGCGCTGGCCGTCCCGGTATCCGTTTCAATCCGGAATACGCCGAGATGGGCCTGCGTAGCCAGGTGTCCGGCTCCGTCGACCTCAACCTGGAAGAGCTGATCGACCGCAAGGTCTATCGCTTTATGGGCGATGCCGCGGCCTTCGCCTACCTGTCCATGGAGCAGGCGATCAAGGATGCCGGCCTCAGCGCCGAAGACATCTCCAACCCGCGGGTTGGCCTGATCGCAGGTTCCGGCGGCGCGTCCACCTTCAATCAGATGGAGGCCATGGACATCCTGCGCGAGAAAGGCGTCAAGCGCGTCGGCCCTTACCGCGTGCCGCGCACCATGGGCAGCACCGTATCCGCCTGCCTGGCCACCCCGTTCAAGATCAAGGGCGTCAACTACTCGATCTCCTCGGCCTGCGCCACCAGCGCCCACTGCATCGGCAATGCCATGGAGCAGATCCAGCTGGGCAAGCAGGACATGGTCTTCGCCGGCGGCGGTGAAGAAGAGCACTGGAGCCAGAGTTTCCTGTTCGACGCCATGGGTGCCCTCTCCACCCAGTACAACGAAACCCCGGAAAAGGCCTCCCGCGCCTACGACGCCAAGCGTGACGGTTTCGTTATCGCCGGCGGCGGTGGCATGGTGGTGGTCGAAGAACTGGAACACGCCCTCAAGCGCGGCGCGAAGATCTATGCGGAAATCGTCGGCTACGGTGCCACCAGCGACGGCTACGACATGGTCGCGCCGAGCGGCGAAGGCGCGGTGCGCTGCATGCAGCAGGCCCTGGCCACTGTAGACACGCCGATCGACTACCTGAACACCCACGGCACCTCGACTCCGGTCGGCGACGTCGCGGAAAGCCGCGCGGTACGTGAAGTATTCGGTGCCAAGGCCCCGGCCATCAGCTCGACCAAGAGCCTCTCGGGCCACAGCCTGGGCGCTGCCGGCGTACAGGAAGCGATCTACTGCATGCTGATGATGGAAGGCAACTTCATCGCCGGCTCGGTCAACATCGACGAAATCGACCCGGAAATGGCCGATCTGCCGATCCAGCGCAGCACCGTCGAGAACGCCAAGCTCGACACCGTGATGAGCAACAGCTTCGGCTTCGGCGGCACCAACGCCACCCTGGTACTCAAGCGCTGGGCTGGCAAATAAGCCCAAGCCCTTTGTTTGCCGGATAAAAAAGGCCACCCGTCGGGGTGGCCTTTTTGTTGCGGTTGACGCAGCGCTCGCTCAGACAGAGAAGCGCGCTACCAGTGCATTGAGGTCCACTGCCAGACGTGACAACTCCTGGCTGGCCGCACTGGTCTGGTTGGCCCCAGCCGAAGACTGCATCGACAGATCACGGATATTCACCAGGTTGCGATCCACTTCGCGGGCTACCTGAGCCTGCTCTTCCGAAGCACTGGCGATCACCAGATTGCGTTCATTGATCTGCGAAATCGCAGCAGCAATCTCATCCAGCGCCTGGCCTGCAGCCTTGGCTACATCCAGAGTTGAACGCGCCCGGCTGTTGCTGTTCTGCATGGCGCTTACCGCTTTGTCGGTGCCCTGCTGAATACCGCTGACCATTTGCTCGATCTCATGGGTCGACTGCTGGGTGCGATGCGCCAAGGCTCGCACCTCATCGGCTACCACGGCAAAACCGCGCCCGGCTTCACCTGCCCGGGCCGCTTCAATCGCTGCGTTCAGCGCCAGCAGGTTGGTCTGCTCGGCAATCGAACGGATCACATCCAGTACTTTGCTGATATCGCGCACCTGCCCGGCCAGTTGCTCGACTTCGGTAGCGGTATGGGTCACGTCATCCGCCAGGTGACTGATCGAATCGACGGTCTGACGTACCTGCTCGCGGCCATGCTGGGCTGTACGGTCAGACTCACTGGAGGCTTCGGAGGTGCTGACGGCATTACGCGCCACCTCTTCCACAGCACTGGTCATTTCATTGACCGCTGTAGCCGCTTGCTCGATTTCATTGTTCTGCTGGTGCAAGCCGCGGGTCGAATCCTCGGTCACCGCACTGAGCTCTTCCGACGCCGAGGCCAGTTGCGTGGAAGAGTCGGAAATATTCTGGATGGTGCTGCGCAGGCTCTGCTGCATGCTTCTCAAGGCCCCCAGCAAACGTGCGGGCTCATCACTGCCCTGCACCTCGATTGGTTGGGTCAGGTTGCCGCTTGCCACCACTTCGGCCACCCGCACCGCCTCGGCAAGCGGCGCAACGATGCTACGGGTCAGCAGCAGTGCCAGAATCACCGTCAGGCCAAGCGCCAGAGCAATCATCACGATTACCCACCAACGCGAGCTTTCAAATACCTCATCGGCACTTTTGGCAGCGGCGGTGGCACCGATCCGGTTCAATTCAGATAGCTCAGCCAGCGCTTTGGCCATACTGTCGGCGTGGCCGTTGAGCGGGCCATTGGCGACCGCCAGTGCCGCGCCCAAGTCGTTTTGCCTTAACGCATCAACGATCTTGCTTTGCTCCTGCAGATAACTGCTCTCGGCCTGCTTGAAGCGCCCGTAAAGGTTTTTTTCCTCTGCACTCGAAATCAGCTTTTCGTATTCACGCTGGGCTTTATCCAAGAGGCTTCTGAACTCTTCCATCCTGGTGATGTTCTGTTTGGTCGTTGACTCATCGCTGTTGAGCATTGAGCGCAGGGTCAGTGCCCGCAGCCGCAGCAGATCCTGACTCATCTCTGCCAGACTCAGGATACTGGGCAGCCAGTTTCCATTTATCTGCTCCGACTGCTTGTTCATTTCGGTCATCTGCAGCAGCGAAAAACTACCGAGCAGCAGAACCAGCAGCGCTACTAGACCAAAGCCCAGTGATGCTCTGGGCGCAATATTGAGATTTCTTAGGGTCATCACGGTCGTCCTTTACGGTGTTGAGCAGCTTACTAGATAGCATATGGCCACTATTGCAATGAATACCTTAAGACCCTCAGCCAATATCTACAGATACAGCTATCGACTCACACCCTTGCTTCTTGACCCTTCGCTCAAAAAAAACCCGAGCCTGGGCTCGGGTTTAGCGTTACAACTCCAGCTAACTTCAACGAACGATAAAGCGCTGTTCGAGCAGCTTGCGATCATCCTGAAACACCATGAAGTGCCACTCCCCCGCCACCACTTCATGAGGCTCGGTAAACTCGAAGGCCATGACGTCCTGGGCCGCTCCGGGCACCAGTTTCTGCACCACGACGAACTTGTCATGGTGCGTACCTTGCGGGGTGACCACACCTGGCGTGAGGTACAGCAGAGTCAGTGGCGAATCATCGGCCATCTTGCCGGCCAGGCTGTAACGCATGCCGAACTTGGTGCCGAGCTTGGCCGGGATCACCGCGCCGGGTTTGATCGGTTGATTGCTGCGGGTCAGTACCCGGTCACCAGCCTGAAAATCCTCATAATCGCTGGCGAAAACGCCGTACTCGACCGGCCCCTCGACCCGCACCTCGGCCCGGGCCAGGCCGCTTGCCAGCAGGCAGGCCGCCAGTGCAGTGAAAACGCTGTAATGCATGGTTCGCTCCTCGTTATGGATGGCGCGAGCCTATGACGTCGTTGTGACAGGAACATGACAAGCCTACTCGGCCAGCGGCTCCTGCACCCGACGGGGCAATACGGCGAGGAAGTTGTCCCGCGCGACCTGCTGCGCAACCGCGGCCGGCAAGGCATCGAGGAAGGGCCGATAGCCGTCCATATAGTCCTTCAGGCCGTCAAAGCGCCCCACCACATCGGAGCCGAGCATAAAGCGCTCGGGATAGCGCTTGACCAGCTTGAGCCAGTCGACATCGGGCTTGCCCTGCTTGTCCAGCAGATAGGGCCTGAGCATGCTCCAGGACAGGTCGATATAGAGGTTGGGGTATTGCTCGAGCAGACGCTCCAGGGTTGGCAGAAGAAAATCCAGGCGCTGCTGGTGGCGATGGATCTCCATGCTGGTCCCGGCATGCGCCCAGATAAAGCGCACATGCGGATGGTTGCGCAGCGGGGTCTCGATTTCCTGCAGGTAGAGCGGGTTGCGCTCGCGCTTGGAGGTGATATTGGAGTGCAGCATCACCGGCAGGTCGTATTCAGCGGCCAGGTGGAAAACCCTGGCCAGGGCCTCGTTATCAGCCTGCGGGGTGTCGCCGTGGATCAGCGCCGTAAGGTCATCGTGGCGGGTGAATATCTCGCCGATACCCTGCCAGAGCCCCGGGTCGAGTTCGAGCATGCGACGGATATGCTCGTCGGCATTCTTGTCGTTGGGGTTGAAGCCCGAAAGAAACGGATGGAAGTGCTGGCGCTGCGCCGCGGACAGCTGCTTGTAGGCATGGGCGATCAGCACATCGGTAGCACTGTACCAGTAGACCTTGGCATCATCGCCGGCGTAGTAGCGCGGGCGCTTGGGCTCGTTTTCGTCCCACTTCTTTGCCACCGGAATGCCCGAGAGCATGACATGGTCGATATTGGCCTCGGTCATGTGCTTGAGCAGCTTTTCCATGCCGGCGCTTTCCTGAAAGAAATCGACATAGTGCAGATGCGCGTCGCTGTAACGGTAATCCCGCGCCTGCACCAGACCGCTGCACAATGCGGCCAACAGACAAAGACTCAATCCTTTCAAAGCCAAAACCCACTCAAGACGTGAAGCCAATAGAGTCACTACACTGGGCTCTAGTTCATCCATCAGGATGCTGGCACTGGCCGCAGCGCCGTGCCCACATTCGACCCAAGGAGCTCAAATGATCAGCATCAGCAACGAAAAAGGCCTGCTGCAGCGCATCAGCATCGGCCCGCACACCCTGCATAGCGACGTGTCGGTGGAGCTGGGTGGCGAAGGCTCGGCACCGGAGCCCCATGACCTGTTCGACGCTGCGCTGGGCGCGTGCCAGGCGCTGACCCTGGCGCTGTATGCCAAGCAACGTGGGATCCCGCTGGAAGGCCTCGACGTGCGGCTCAAGCGCGATGACAGCCAGGAGCGTCAAGGCATCTACCGCCTGGATGTCGAACTGACCCTGCACGGTGCGCTGGATGACGCACAACGCCAGCAGCTGTTGCGCATCGCCGATAAGTGCCCGATTCACAAGCTGATGACCAGCAGCGAGGTTCAGATCAGCACTCAGCTAAGCGATGGTGCGTAATGAACGACTTTCTGCTGATCCAGCCGCGCCCGGAAGACCTCGGCGGGCAACCTATCCTGCGCCCCCTGCCCTCGGCCAAAAGCCGCAGCGTCGGTCCGTTCGTGTTCTTCGACCATATTCTGGAAAACACCTACCCGGCCGGTAGCGGCATGAATATCAACCAGCATCCGCATATCGGCCTGTCCACCCTCACCTACCTGTTCGAAGGGCAATTACAGCACAAGGACAGCCTGGGCTCGGATCAACTGGTCAACCCCGGCGAAGTCAGCTGGATGACCGCAGGCCGTGCCGTCGCGCATGTCGAGCGCACGCCGCAGGCTCTGTGGGAAAGCGGCTCACGCATGCATGGCCTGCAGGTCTGGCTGGCCATGCCCGCCGCCGAGGAACAAGGCGAACCCCGCTACAGCCATCACCCCGCCGACTGCCTGCCGCGCAGCGCCAGCATGGGCGTGGACATCTGCCTGATCGCCGGCACTGGCTTCTGCCTGCAATCACCGGTACCGGTGCTGTCGCCCACTATCTATGCCGAGATAAAGCTGGCCGCAGGCAGCGCGCTGCAGATTCCCGCCGAACATGCCGAACGCGCGCTGTACCTGATTGATGGCGAGGCGACATTGGGTGATCAACAACTGCCTTTACGCGGCCTACTGGTGCTGCCCGAAGGTGAGACCTACACCCTCAGCGCCTGCAGCGAGAGCCACCTGGTGATGATCGGTGGCGCACCGATTGGCCCACGGCGGATCAACTGGAACTTCGTCGCCAGCGACCCGACTCTGATCGAGCAGGCCCGCCAGCGCTGGGCCGCGCAGGACTGGCCAACCGTGCCAGGCGAAAGCGCACGAATCGAACTGCCACGCTGACAGAGAAGATTTGTTGCACTCGCACGACATCCAAAGCGCAGGTGCTCGGGTATAACCCTTGGCACGTTCACACACTCAGGAACCCGGTGCATGGCGCAGCCGCTGTTTGATTACGAAAGCCATCTGGAAGCCTGCGCCCAGCAGGATGAACGCGCATTCCAGACGCTCTACCAACAGGAGGCCGCGCAGATGCTCGGGTTGGCCATCACCCTGCTCGGCCGTCGTGATCAAGCCGAAGACTGTGTGCACGATGCCTTTGTGCAGATCTGGCGCAACGCCCAGCGTTTTCAGCGGGCGCTTGGCAGTGGCCGCGCCTGGATCTACAGCATCCTGCGCTACCGCGCCCTGAACCAGCTGCGCAGCCGGGGCCGCACGGTGGAAATGGATGACGACTTTATCGCACGCGCCGCCGACGACAATCCGCAGGCCGCCGAGTTGCTCGAGCAACAGGGCGAACAGCAGCAACTGCGGCGCTGCCTGCAGGGTATCGAGCGCAACCGCCGCCATCCGATTCTGCTGGCTTTCTACCGCGGCCTGACCCACGAACAGATCGCCAACCGCCTGACCACACCGCTGGGCACCATCAAGGGCCGCATCCGCGCGGGTCTGCGCGCACTGCAGGAGTGTTTGCAAGCATGATTACGCAGCAACCTGCCGAACGCCGCGCATTGATCGGCGAATACGTTCTGGGCCTGCTGGACGAGGCAGAGGCCAAGGAAGTACGGGAGCTGATCGAGCAGGATGCCGAAGCCGCGCAAATGGCCCTGCAATGGCAACAGCACTTTCTCGAGCTGAGCGATCAGCTGCCGCCGCAGACACCGTCCGCACAGTTGTGGCTGCGCCTGCAGGACAGCCTCGGCCTGCCCCCAGCCGTCAGCCGTGTGAACGCCTGGCTGACGTGGTGGCAGAGCCTGACCACCTGGCGTCTTACCAGTGCTGCGCTGGCGATTGCCTTGATCGTCGCGCTAATGCCTAACCTGTGGCGCACGGACATGCCTGGCAATAGCTACACCGTGGTGCTGCAGGCCCCAGGTGAAGCAGCCAAGCCTGGCTGGGTGGTGCATGTGGATGGCAGTGGCAGCCTGCGCCTGCAGCCGTTGCTGGAAGACCAAATCCCGGCCGACCGCTCCGTGCAGTTCTGGACATTGATCGATCCGGCCATCGGTCCGCGCTCCCTGGGTCTGGTCGAACCGGGTAAGCCGCTGCAACTGTCCGCCGAGCAGATTGGCAGCGTACAACCCGGCCAGCTGTTCGAACTGACCCTGGAACCGGCCGGCGGCTCGCCCGGGAATCGACCAACCGGCAAGGTGCTGTATATCGGCCGCGCGGTGATGGCATCGATCAACTGAGGCCGATTGCAAAAAAACTGAATTTATTTTCAGGCCACGACATCCAGACGTTCTCTCGTGGGTATAGCTATCAGGTGTTTCATCGAGGCACCTGCAAGGCCGGCCTTAGCCGGCCTTGCATCGATGCTGGATAACCACAGATGAGAGAACGCATATGAACAGCCTCAATACCCTGCTGACCGCTGCCGTTGCCACTGCCACCCTCAGCCTTGCCGCCGGCACTGCCAGCGCGGCCACACTGCTGGCATTGGGTGCCGATGGCCAGTTGTTCAAGATCGACAGCGCCAGTCAGAAAGTCACTGCCACCATGGCCGCCAATAGCCCGAGTCCGCTGCGTGGCCTCGATGTGCGCCCGGCCAACGGCATGCTCTATGCCCTGGGCAGTGATAATCAGCTTTACACCCTGAACGCCGCCAGTGGTGCCGCCAGCAAAGTCGCCACCCTGAACAAACAGCTCCCGGGCAGCGGCCAGGCGGTCATCGACTTCAATCCAGTGGCCGACAAACTGCGCATGCTGGCAGCGGATGGCACCAACTTCCGCGTCAATGTCGAAACCGGTGAAGTGGTAGTCGACGGCTCTGTAGCCTATGACGCAGCTGGCCCGAATAAAGGTAAAAGCGCTCAAGTAGTGGCTGGCGCGTACACCAACTCGTATGCCGGCACCCAGGCCACTGCGCTGTACAACGTCGACATCACCAGCAGCAGCCTGATGCTACAAAACCCGCCAAACGATGGCATCCAGCAAGTGGTTGGCATGGTCGCCGAAGGTCTGAAAAGCGCTGCGATGGACATCGCCAGCGACGGCCAAGGCGGCAACACCGCCTACCTGCTGACTGGCACAACGCTGCATACCCTGGACCTGGCCAGCGGCAAGCCAATGACGCTAGGCGATGTTGCCGGCCTGCCGGGCACTATCATTGATATCGCCGTACTGCCGGGTATGTAAGCAACGATGCGGGAAGGCCGCCCGGCCTTCCCGTTCAGGGCTTATTTGGCAAAGGTTTCATCGAACAGATTATCCATGGCCTTGAACGCGCGAGCTGCCACCAGCGGGTGGTACTCGTTGCGCCCCGACACATTGGCCTCCGGGTTGGTGAAGGAATGCACCGCACCGCCATAGCTGACCAATTGCCAATCGACTTTCGCCGCTTTCATTTCCGCAATAAAGCCATCGACCTGCTCCTGCGGCACCGCTGGGTCATCCGCACCATGCAGCACCAGAACCGGTGCCTTGATGTTTTGTGCATCACGCGGATCAGGCGTATCCAGGTTGCCATGGAAAGACACAAAGCCTTTCAGCTGCGCACCAGAACGGGCCAGTTCCAATACGGTTCCGCCACCAAAGCAGAAACCTATAGCGCCTAACTGCGTGGTATCCAGTGCCACCTGCCCGGCCTGCGCTTTGAGCACCTCAACAGCCGCCTGCGCCCGCTTGCGCATCAACGGCCTGTCGCTGCGCACGGCTGTAGCCGCTACCTTGGCTTCATCGGCATTAGTCGGGCGAATCGCTTTGCCGTACATGTCGGCAACGAATATGACGTATTTGTCGGAAGCCAGCAGCGCGGCCTTGGTTGCCGCGTTTTCACTAACACCCATCCAGTTAGGCACCATCAGCAGGCCCGGACGCGGCGTAGTGACCGCATCGTCATAGACCACTAGACCTTCGTAAGCTTCGCCGTCAATTTCATACGGCACCGGTTTAACCACCACAGCAGCTTCAGCGACGCCGACCAGACCGGCCAGCGCCAAGGGTAAAAGTGATTTTTTCATCGACCCGAATCCCTGTTGAATGAGTAGTCCTCAACATTAGCCTCTGCGCGCGCCGCGCCAAGAAAAAAGCCCGCTTGCGCGGGCTTTTTTCTTTACGGCAGGTGTCAGGCAGACAGCTCGACCAGCAGCTTGTTCAAACGCTGTACGTAAGCGGCTGGATCTTTCAGGTTGTCGCCTGCGGCCAGGGCAGCCTGGTCGAAGAGGATATGGCTGAGGTCGGCGAAACGATCTTCATCAGCCTCGCTATCGAGCTTCTCGATCAGCGGGTGGCTTGGGTTGAATTCGAAGATCGGCTTGGAGTCCGGCACCTTCTGCCCGCTGGCTTCGAGGATCTGGCGCATCTGCAAGCCCAGGTCCTGCTCGCCAATGGCCAGGATGGCCGGCGAGTCGGTCAGACGATGGGAAACGCGCACCTCGGCAACCTGCTCACCCAGCGCGGTTTTCAGACGCTCGACCAGGCCTTCTTTGGCCTTGGCGACTTCTTCCTGGGCCTTCTTGTCTTCTTCCGAATCCAGCTTGCCGAGGTCCAGATCACCACGGGCCACGTCGACGAAATGCTTGCCGTCGAACTCGGTCAGGTAGCTCATCAGCCACTCATCGATACGGTCGGTGAGCAGCAGCACTTCGATGCCTTTCTTGCGGAACACTTCCAGGTGCGGGCTGTTCTTTACCTGGGCGTAGGATTCGCCAGTCAGGTAGTAGACCTTGTCCTGGCCTTCGGCCATGCGCGCGATGTAATCGCCCAGGCCAACGCTCTGCTCGCCATCTTCGGTGCGGGTGGAGGCAAAGCGCAGCAGGCCGGCGATCTTCTCCTTGTTGGCGAAGTCTTCTGCCGGGCCTTCCTTGAGCACCTGGCCGAAGTTCTTCCAGAAGCTTTTGTATTGCTCGGGCTCGTTCTTCGCCAGTTTTTCCAGCATATCCAGCACACGCTTGGTCAGCGCCGACTTCATCGAGTCGATGATCGGATCTTTCTGCAGGATCTCGCGGGAGACGTTCAGCGACAGGTCGTTGGAGTCGACCACACCCTTGATAAAGCGCAGGTACAGCGGCAGGAACGACTCGGCCTGGTCCATGACGAATACGCGCTGCACATAGAGTTTCAGGCCGCGCGGCGCTTCACGCTGATACAGGTCGAACGGCGCACGCGCCGGGGTGTAGAGCAACGAGGTGTATTCCAGCTTGCCTTCGACCTTGTTGTGGCTCCAGCTCAGCGGGTTCTCGAAATCGTGACCGATGTGCTTGTAGAACTCCTGGTACTCCTCGTCCTTGATCTCGGTACGCGGACGGGTCCACAGGGCGCTCGCGCGGTTGACGGTTTCCCACTCAACTTCTGCTGGCTTGTCCTTCTCTTCGCCGCTGAACTCTTTAGGCAGCTCGATCGGCAAGGCGATATGGTCGGAGTACTTCTTGATGATATTGCGCAGACGCCAGCCATCGGCGAACTCGTCTTCACCGCTCTTGAGGTGCAGGACGATGCGGGTACCGCGCTCGGCTTTTTCAACGGTGGCAACTTCGAACTCGCCCTCGCCTTTGCTCGACCAGTGCACGCCTTCGCTGGCCGGGCTACCGGCACGGCGGCTGAACACATCAACCTTGTCGGCGACGATAAAGGCCGAGTAGAAGCCCACGCCGAACTGGCCGATCAGGTGCGAATCCTTCTTCTGGTCGCCGGTCAGGTGCTTCATGAAATCAGCGGTGCCGGACTTGGCGATGGTGCCCAGGTGGGTGATCGCGTCCTCGCGGCTCATGCCGATGCCGTTGTCTTCGAGGGTGACGGTCTTGGCGTCCTTGTCGAAGCTGACGCGGATTTTCAGATCAGCGCCGCCTTCGAGCAGCTCAGGCTTGGCCAGTGCTTCGAAACGCAGCTTGTCGCTGGCATCGGACGCGTTGGAAATCAGCTCGCGCAGGAAGATTTCCTTGTTCGAATACAGCGAATGGATCATCAGGTGCAGCAGCTGCTTCACCTCGGTCTGGAAGCCCAGGGTTTCTTTTTGAGTTTCCACACTCATGCTCTCTAACTCCACGTGGTTGACATAAGCCGCAGTGCGACGGATGTCCTACAGGTGGGGGCGTGCGCTGAGATTTCAAGGGCTTGCTGGTGATCAGGGTTCGAGCAGCTCGATGCGCACCACCTCTTCGGGACGCAGGCTGTAACTGACCTCGCCCTGCCCACTAAGGCGCTGACGCAGCATGATCCGCCCGTCCTGATCGACGCCCTGGAAACGGCCCTCGGCATTATTGCCGCGCTCGGTGGCCACCCGCATGCTCAGGTTGTGATAGCGGCTGGGGCTGCGCAGCAGTGCATCCAGGCTAAAGCGAATGCGTCGATCCAGCGGACGGCTGACACGCTCAGGCGGCGCTGCGACAACTTTGCTGCGCACCGGCGTAGACGGGGCCGCGGCGGGCTCCGGCAAGCTGGCGAAGCTATCGCTTTCCACCGCCCAGCCGCGGTTGAGAGACTTTTTCAGCACCATATCGACCCGCTGTTGCTGCCCCGCGATCAGAGCCTGCACCTGCAGCTCGAGGCGCTCGGCCGGGAAGCTCACCGCGGCCAGCGGCTGCAGCTGCACCTGACGGGTGACAAAGCGCCGCTGTAGATAATCCTCGATCACATACTTCAGGGTATCGAGCGAATCGATCTGCCGGTTCACCTGACCGTCCTTCTTGTAACGCAGCCCGTCGCTGAACAGCTCGACTCTGCCGCTCAGGCTGGTCTTGAACCGCGGCGGCAAAACCAGGTGAAAATTGCCGGCCAGGCGGTTCGGGGCCTGTGGCTGCAGATCGAGGTGCAGGGTGTAGCCGCGGCTCAGGCGGCGCGCCTCGGGGAGCTCCTGTTCTGGCAACAACCAGCTGATCTCGATCTCGGGCAGCACGCCTTCGTCGCCGGGCAGCACGTCCAGGCGCAGCGGCCCCTTGACGGCTTGCGGCAGGCGGATAAGCAGCTCGCTCTGGGCAAAGAAATCCTGACCTTCGCGCAAGCTCAGAACGCCATCGATCAGCTCGCCCTGCTGCGGGGCGAAAGGCCGCCCATAAAGCTCGCCATTCAGGGCGATGGCCAGCTCGGCAGGAGGCTGCTCGGCAGGCTTGAGCCATTGCAGACTGAGGATGGCTTCCAGACGCTGCGAGTCCTGACTGGCGAGCAGGGTCATGCCGACGATCAGGGGGATAAAGCCCAGGCCGGCCAGGGTCAGCGGCGCACGGGCAAAGCGCCAGTGGCGCAACACATAGAACAGCGTCAGGGGGGGCAGCAGACTGCCCCAGCCCCACAGCAGGCTGGTGGCAAACGCGCGCATCACCAGCCAGACCAGGCCGACGAGAATCAGCAGCAAGCCACCCAGAATCAGCAGCGCATCCATCTAGTATTCCTTGTCTACGAGCCGCACTTTATCCAGCGTCTGCGCGGATCAAGGCTCATCGACCTTGAAGTGGGCGCGGGCAGTCGCGATAGGCTCGGTTTGATTGGTTTGCCAGGCCGTGATCGCCACGTTGGCGACACGCCTGCCCTGACGCCACACCTGGCATTGGGCGAAGGTGTCACGATAATGACCGGCGCGCAGGTAATCTATCGAGAAGTCGATGATTTTCGGCAAATGTGGGATGCCCATAAACATCAGCAGATGAAGCATCGCCGAATGCTCCATAAAACCGGCAATCACCCCGCCATGCAGCGCCGGCAAGGTCGGGTTGCCGATATTGTCCTGGCTGGCGGGCAGGCGGAAGACCATGTCGTCGCCCAGGCGCAGGCACTCGATCCCCAGCAGCTTGGCGTAGGGAATCAGACTGATCAGCGAGTCGTAGTTGTTCTGCTCGTGGGCTTCGCGCACCAGCTGGTTGAGCTTGGGGCTGCTCATGCGCCACCGCCTTGAATCGCATGCTTGACCTGACCACCACTCTGTACGGCCTTGCCCATACGCATAAAGGCCCCCACCACATGGGCAATGGGTTGCGCCGGGTCGTCCTGATAGGCGTAGCCGCGGGTAAAGATGATATTGGGCGTAACCCGGTAGCATTCGGCGAAACCGAATACATCCTTGTTCGGCTCGGCCGGGTGCATATAGTCGATGCGCAGGTCCAGAGTCGGGCAGATCTCGAACTCGGGCAGCACACAGACCGTGGAGATACCGCAGGTGGTGTCCATCAAGGTGGTGATGGCTCCGCCATGGATCACTCCGGTTTCCGGGTTGCCGATAATCTGCGTGCTATAGGGCAGGCGCAGGATCAGGCCCTGCGCGTCGGCGCTGTGTACACTCATGCCGAGGATCTGGCAGTGGCGCAGAGCCGAGAGAAAGCGCTGCGCGCGCTCAAGCATGGGGGAATCATTCATAGCGTCAAACCCGGGACCAGCGTACAGAGGGCAGGCATGATAGCGCCTAGTCCTAGCCAGGGCACGGCCCGCATAAGCGGATTGGGGAACTTCGTCGATTCATCGCGGTTCAAACGGCCATGACCGGGGCAACCCGGCAATGACGAACATTCACAAGGAGTACCAAACCGTGCAAAAACCATTTACCTATGCCCTGCTGCTCGCCGCCACCCTGGCCCTCGCGGCCTGCGAAAAGACTCCGGAAGACAAGATGGAATCGGCCAAGGAATCCGCAGTCGACGCCGTAGAATCCATGGGCGAAGCCATGGAAGACAAGACCAATCAGGTTCTGGGCAACGAGCCGACCACTGGCGAGAAGATCGAAGACGCCGCAGAAGATGCGGCTGATGCCATCGACGAGGCTGGCGAAGACGCCAAAGACGCGGTAGACGGCCAGTAAGCACCTCGCGGCCCAAACGCCACGCATCGCGGTAATCCTGGATTATCCGCATGCGGGTATCTAGCAGCCGGATGCCGCTACGCGAGCCAGAAAAAATGCCGTTCACTTCTCTGCAGTGAACGGCATTTTTGCGACGCATACTCTGTTGCTGTTTGCGCCCTTACAGAACCGGCACCAGCATCAGCAGCAGGCTGCATAGCAGACCCACCACCCAGACAAGGCTGCGCTGCCAGTGCATATCGGCCCAGTAGAAACCCAGGTACAGCACCCGAGCAACGACGAAGGTCACGGCCAGCACATCCACCAGCACACCGTGGTTGTTGGTGACATGAGTCATCAGCACACCCACGGCAAACAGCGGGAAGGCCTCGAAGCTGTTCAGGTGGGCCGCCAGCGCCCGCGTACCGAAGCCGGTGAGACGCGCCTGCTGAGCCCGCGGATGGTGATTGTCGTAATGCCCTCCCCCTTCACTGGCCATGGCCTTGGCCACCGGTGCCTTGGCAATAAAGATCAGGATGGCACTGATAAAGATGCACCAGAACGGCAGACTCATTCGCTTTTCTCCTTGGGCGATTCAAACGCCGGGGTCTGGGTATAGACCATCACTTCCAGCACATCGGAGTGAAACTCGCGGCGGTACAACACTATCACTACGCCAGTGCTGACCAGCATGAAAAACCAGGGATTGATAAACCAGGCCAGGGTCGCCATGCCGAAGTAATAGGCCCGCAGACCCTGGTTGAACTGGTTAGCCGCCATGGAGATCACCCGCGCGGTGCGCTCGGCAAAGGCCTTGCGCTCCTGTTCGGTGACATGCCGCTCGCCGATCATGGGCGCAGAGCCCACCAGCACGGCGGCGAAATTGTACTGACGCATGCACCAGCTGAAGGTGAAGAAGGCATAGACGAACACCACACCCAGACACAGCAGCTTGACCTCGGACATCTCGCGGCTGGCGGTCTGGACAAAGGGCAAGTCGGCCAGCAAGGACACGGCGCGGTCGGAGGCCCCCAGTACGGTAAGGATACCGGCAAGGATGATCAGGGTGCTGGAGGCGAAGAACGAGGCGTTGCGCTCCAGATTGCCGATCACGTTGGCATCGGCGATACGGTTGTCGCGCAGCAGCATGCGACGCATCCAGTCCTCGCGGTACAGGTGCAGCACGCTGGCCAGACAGGGGGTGGTGCGCCCCTTGGCCTGGGCATAACGGGTGTAGCCCGCCCAGCAGATCACAAACCAGAGAACAGCAAGCAGATGCGGCAGGTAATAGTCACTGATCGGCATGGGAGCTCCTTGATTGCCAACGCCGATTATAGCCAGGCCAGTCTTTCAACTGGCCAACAAAAAAGGCCGCTGGAGCAAACCAGCGGCCTTTTGCAGTTACAGGCGGACCGATCAGGCAGCGACAGCAACCGTTCGGCCCAGCAGGCGGTCGCAAGCCGCGGCCAGAACCAGGGTAACCAGCACCGGCAACAGCCAGCCGAGGCTCTGGTCGGCCAGCGGCAACTGGCTGAAGAATCCAGGTACCCACTGCGCCCAGCCCGCCGCGGCCAGGCCGTCGACCAGGCCAAAGACCAGGGCCACCGCCATCACCGGACGGAACACCCGCGCCGATGAGAGCCAGAAACCATCGAGCAGGCTCAGGGCGACCAGAACGATGGCCAGGGGATAGAGCCCCACCAGCACGGGAATCGAGAAGCTGATCAGTTGCGTCAGGCCCTGGTTGGCGACCAGCAGGCTGAACAGCCCCAGTGCGATGACCACGCTGCGGTAGGACACAGGCAGCAGCTTGCTGAAAAACTCGCCGCAGGCCGTCAGCAAGCCCACCGCGGTGGTCAAGCAGGCCAAGGTGATCACCACGGCCAGCAACAGGCTTCCGGCCGTGCCGAAGGTGTGCTGCACATAGGCGGTGAGGATCTGTACACCGTTCTGCGCTTCCCCGGCAATTCCCTGGCTGGTCGCGCCGAGGTAGAACAGCGCCAGATAGACCAGCGACAGACCGACGGCGGCGATCAGGCCGGCAATCACCGAATAGCGGGTGATCAACTTGCCATCGGTCACGCCCTGATCACGAATCGCAGTGGCAATCACGATGCCGAATACCAGAGCACCGAGGGTGTCCATGGTCAGATAGCCCTGCAGGAAGCCCTGCACGAAAGGCGCGGCCTGATAGTCCGCGGCAACCGGGCCAATCTCCCCGGCCGGCAGCCACAGGGCTGCAGCACCCAGTACCAGCAGCGCGGCGAGCAGAACCGGGGTGATGTACTTGCCGATGCGGTCCACCAGTTGCCCTGGGTTGAGGGCCAGAAACAGTACCGCGGCGAAATAGGCCAGGGTGTAGATCAACAGCGGCGTCGCCTGATTACCGGCAAAGGGGGCGATGCCCATCTCGAAGGAGACCACGGCAGTACGCGGGGTGGCGAACAGCGGGCCGATGGCCAGGTACACCGCCACCGCGAACAGCGTGCCGGCGTGCTTGCCCAGGGGGGCGGTCAGCAGCGCCATACCGCCGCCAACCCGGGCCAGCGCCACAATGGTGAGCAAAGGCAAACCGACGCCGGTGAGCAGAAAGCCCAGGGCCGCCAGGCCGATATTTTCGCCGGCGGCCATACCGGCGCTGGGCGGGAAGATGATGTTGCCTGCACCGAGGAACAGGGCAAAGGTCATAAAACCAAGGGCCAGGAGATCCGAGCCTTTCAAACGATTCATAGAAGGGAATACCACAGGCAGAAAGTTATGAGTTCCGAGGGTTTCCCGAAGGATCGGGGGAAACGTCACCCAGCCGGTTGGGCTGAGCCACTGTTGCGCCGCAAGCCGCTTGTGGCGACCCAGACGCGAATAGTTGCAAGCCTATCTAATTTGCCGTTTTAACGGCACTGACGCCGGTCAAGCTGTCGAACTGGCGTAAACCGCTGTCGCATCGACAACAGTTCTTGCGCCTGAATAAAAAAGGCCACCCGAAGGTGGCCTCTTCATCAACCAATCACGCTTAGGCGTTCTTGGCTTCCCAACCGGTCAGCTCGGCCAGGGCCATGCCGATATCAGCCAGGGAACGCACGGTTTTCACACCAGCGTCTTGCAGGGCTGCGAACTTTTCGTCTGCAGTACCCTTGCCGCCGGAGATGATTGCACCGGCGTGGCCCATACGCTTGCCCGCAGGAGCGGTCACACCAGCGATGTAGGACACCACCGGCTTGGTCACGTTGGCCTTGATGTAAGCAGCGGCTTCTTCTTCAGCCGAACCGCCGATCTCACCGATCATGACGATCGCTTCGGTCTTCGGGTCTTCCTGGAACAGCTTCAGGATGTCGATGAAGTTGGAGCCCGGGATCGGGTCACCGCCGATGCCGACGCAGGTGGACTGACCGAAACCAGCGTCAGTGGTCTGCTTGACGGCTTCGTAAGTCAGGGTGCCGGAACGCGACACGATGCCTACTTTGCCTGGCAAGTGGATGTGGCCCGGCATGATGCCGATCTTGCACTCGCCCGGAGTGATCACGCCTGGGCAGTTCGGGCCGATCAGGACCACACCCAGCTCGTCGCACTTGACCTTGGCGTCGAGCATGTCGAGGGTCGGGATGCCTTCGGTGATGCACACGATCAGCTTGATGCCGCCGAAGGCCGCTTCCAGGATCGAGTCCTTGCAGAACGGAGCCGGAACGTAGATCACGCTGGCGGTAGCACCAGTGGCAGCTACGGCGTCTTTCACGGTGTTGAACACCGGCAGACCCAGGTGCTCGGTGCCGCCTTTGCCCGGGGTTACGCCACCGACCATCTGAGTGCCGTATTCGATGGCTTGCTGGGTGTGGAAGCTACCCTGCGAACCAGTAATACCCTGGCAGATAACCTTGGTGTCTTTGTTGATCAGGACGCTCATTATTTGCCCTCCGCAGCTTTGACAACTTGTTGAGCAGCGTCGGTCAGGCTGGTAGCCGCGATGATGTTCAAACCGCTTTCTGCCAGTACTTTAGCGCCCAGTTCAGCGTTGTTACCCTCAAGGCGAACAACAACCGGGATTTTAACGCCAACTTCTTTCACTGCACCGATGATGCCTTCGGCAATCATGTCGCAACGAACGATGCCGCCGAAGATGTTGACCAGTACTGCAGCGACGTTGGAGTCGGACAGGATGATCTTGAACGCTTCGGTAACGCGTTCCTTGGTAGCGCCACCACCTACGTCGAGGAAGTTGGCTGGTTTGCCGCCATGCAGGTTGACGATGTCCATGGTACCCATGGCCAGGCCAGCACCGTTGACCATGCAACCGATGTTGCCTTCCAGCGCTACGTAGTTCAGTTCGAACTTGGCAGCGTGGGCTTCACGAGGATCGTCCTGGGACGGATCGTGGAAGGTCTTCAGCTTAGGCTGACGGTACATGGCGTTGGCGTCGATGTTGATCTTGGCATCAAGGCAGTGCAGATCGCCGTCAGCCTTGATCACCAGCGGGTTCACTTCCAGCAGGGCCAGATCGTGGTCCTGGAACAGCTTGGCCAGACCTACGAAGATCTTGGCGAACTGGGCAACTTGCTTGCCTTCCAGGCCCAGCTGGAAAGCCAGTTCACGACCCTGGAATGGCTGAGCGCCAACCAGTGGATCGATAGTGGCCTTGAGAATTTTTTCTGGGGTCTCGTGAGCGATCTTCTCGATGTCCACGCCACCTTCGGTGGAAGCCATGAACACGATGCGACGGCTGGAACGGTCAACGACCGCGCCCAGGTACAGTTCCTTGGCGATATCGGTGCAGGACTCAACCAGGATCTTGGTTACCGGCTGACCGTTGGCGTCAGTCTGGTAAGTCACCAGACGCTTGCCCAGCCAGTTGGCGGCGAAGGCTTTGGCGTCTTCCTTGCTCTTGACCAGCTTCACGCCGCCCGCTTTACCGCGGCCACCAGCGTGGACTTGAGCCTTGACGACCCACTCAGTGCCACCGATTTTGTCGCAGGCTGCTGCGGCGTCTTCGGGGGTGTCTACGGCGAAACCCTTGGATACGGGCAGGCCGTATTCAGCGAACAGCTGCTTACCCTGATACTCGTGGAGATTCATGCTTGTCTACCGTCTTCGTTTAGGTATTGCGCATACGGTGCTGCACTTGTGATGCCGCACCACCTGTGACTGCTTCTGGAGCAATCCGGCTGACGTTCCGCGCAGCAACCTGGGTTGTACGCGGGCGGTCTGCCGTGGTTCTTTCTGCCTGAAACGCCCCCTGCCGGTACACAAGGCCGATAAGAAGGGCGACTCAGGCAACAACTACTTGATTAACGCTTCTTGCGGTTGGCGATGTGGATGGCGTGGCCATTCACTGCCAGGGCAGCTTCGTGCAGCGCTTCGGACAGCGTTGGGTGGGAGAACACCATCATCCCCAGGTCCTCGGCACTGGTGCCGAATTCCATGCCAATTGCGCCCTGCTGGACCAGCTCGGCAGCGCTTGGGCCAATCACGTGTACGCCCAGAACGCGGTCGGTGGCTGCATCGGCAATCACCTTGACCATGCCGCCGGTATCGTTGGCAGCCATGGCACGGCCGCTGGCCGCGAACGGGAAGGTACCGACGTTGACCGCAACGCCCTCGCCTTTGAGCTGCTGCTCGGTCTTGCCAACCCATGCGATTTCCGGATGGGTGTAGATGACCGACGGGATCAGGTCATAGTTCATCTGGGCTTTGTGACCGGCGATACGCTCGGCAACCATCACGCCCTCTTCCGAGGCCTTGTGGGCCAGCATCGCGCCGCGCACCACATCACCCACCGCGTAAACGCCCGGTACGCTGGTGGCGCACTGGTCGTCGACGTAGATAAAGCCACGCTCGTCCATGTCCACACCGCTATCGGTGGCCAGCAGATCGGTGGTCACCGGACGACGGCCGACCGCGATGATCAGCTTGTCGAAGGTCATCTTCTGCTCGCCTTCGGCGTCGGTGAAGCTCACGGTGACCTGCTTCTTCTTCACTTCGGAAGCGGTCAGACGTGCGCCCAGACGGATCTTCAGGCCTTGCTTGGTGAAGGTCTTCAGGGCTTCCTTGGCGATCTGCTCATCGGCGGCCGGGAGGAACTTGTCCTGGGCCTCGATCACGGTGACTTCGGCACCCAGACGGGCCCATACCGAACCCAGCTCCAGACCGATAACGCCGGCACCGATCACGCCGAGTTTCTTCGGCACGCTCTGGAATTCCAGGGCACCGGTGGAGTCAACGATCACATCCTGGTCGACCGGAGCCGGCGGAATGTCGATCGGCTTGGAACCGGACGCGATGATCACGTTCTGCGCGTCAACGATCTGGGTGGTGCCGTCCAGCGCGGTCACTTCGACCTGCTTGTTCGCCAGCAGCTTGCCGTGACCTTCGAGCAGGGTCACGCCGTTGGCCTTGAACAGGGTGGAAACGCCGCCGGTGAGGTTCTTAACGATATTGCTCTTGCGCGCGACCATGGCCGGCACGTCGATGCTCACGCCCTTGGCTTCGATACCGTGAATGGCGAAGCCTTCTTTGGCTTCGTGGTATTTCCAGGAGCTGTCCAGCAACGCCTTGGACGGAATGCAACCGACGTTCAGGCAAGTACCGCCGAGGGCGATCTTGCCCTCTTTGTCCTGGTACTTCTCGATACAGGCAGTCTTCAGACCGAGTTGCGCTGCCTTGATGGCGGCTACATAGCCACCAGGGCCGGCACCGATGACTACCACGTCGAATTTCTGGGTCATAACATATTCCTTCTCGAATAAACCGGACGGCCCTGAACCAGGGCCGCCGTGGGAGAAACTGGCTTTTAGATGTCCAGCAGCAGGCGCGCCGGGTCTTCCAGCAAGTTCTTGATGGTCACCAGGAAGGTCACGGCTTCCTTACCATCGATCAGGCGGTGGTCGTAGGACAGCGCCAGGTACATCATCGGGCGGATCACCACCTGACCGTTGATCGCCATCGGCCGTTGCAGGATGTTGTGCATGCCGAGGATGGCCGCCTGCGGCGGGTTGACGATCGGGGTCGACATCATCGAACCGAAGGTACCACCGTTGGTGATGGTGAACGTGCCGCCGGTCATGTCGTCGATCGACAGCTTGCCGTCTTTGGCTTTCTTGCCGAAGGTGGCGATGCCGTTTTCGATTTCAGCCAGGCTCATCAGTTCGGCATTACGCAGCACTGGAACCACCAGGCCACGGTCGCTGGACACGGCAACACCGATGTCGGAGTAACCGTGGTAGACGATGTCGGAGCCGTCGATCGAGGCGTTGACAGCCGGGAAGCGCTTCAGCGCCTCGGTGGCAGCCTTGACGAAGAACGACATAAAGCCCAGGCGTACGCCGTTGTGGGTCTTCTCGAACAGATCCTTGTACTTCGAACGCAGGGCCATGACTTCGGTCATGTCGACTTCGTTGAAGGTGGTCAGCATGGCCATGTTCGACTGGGCTTCGACCAGACGCTCGGCGACCTTGGCACGCAGGCGGGTCATCGGCACGCGCTTCTCGACGCGATCGCCGGCAGCGAACATCGGCGCGGCGGCAGCCGGAGCGGCCGGCTTGGCAGCAGGCGCAGCAGCCGGGGTGTTCTTCTTGGCTTCAACGGCCGCGACCACGTCTTCCTTGGTTACGCGACCGCCCTTGCCGGTGCCGGCAATGCTGTTGGCGTCAAGACCGTTCTCTTCGGCGATCTTGCGTGCAGCAGGCGACAGGATGGCGTCGTCACCCGCAGCAGCCGGTGCGGCAGCCTGGGCGGCAACAGCCGGAGCAGCTGCGGCGGCTGCCGGGGCAGCGGCAGCAGCGCTGCCCTCACCCAGGGTACCCAGCACTTCGTTGGAAAGGACGGTATCGCCTTCGTTCTTGATGATTTGCGCGAGGACACCATCGGCCTCGGCCAGCACTTCGATCACTACCTTGTCGGTTTCGATATCGACGATCAGTTCGTCGCGCTTGACCGCATCGCCCGGCTTCTTGTGCCAGGTGGCCACGGTGCCGTCGGCGACCGATTCCGGGAAAGTAGGGGCTTTGATCTCGATAGCCATTATCAGTGGTTCCTTAAATTCGGTTTCTTCTACGAGGCGGCCTCAGGCGGCCGCCTCTTACGCGAAGGCGTTAAACAGTAAAGGCGTCCTGCAGGAGTTTTTCCTGCTGTTCGGCGTGCATCGATGCATAACCACAGGCGGGTGCGGCAGACGCATCACGACCGGCGTACTCGAGGAACAGCGCTTTCTTGTGCGCTGTCGCCACGCGACGCATGTGATGCTGGCTGCAGTACCAGGCCCCCTGGTTCATCGGCTCTTCCTGACACCAGACGATGTGCTTGAGGTTCTTGTACGGAGCAAGCGCCTCGGCCAGATCGTCTTCCGGGAATGGATAGAGCTGCTCGATACGCACGATGGCGATATCTTCGCGGCCTTCGCTGCGGCGCTTTTCCAGCAGGTCGTAGTAGACCTTGCCGCTGCACAGCACCAGGCGGTCGACCTTCTTCGGATCGATCGCATCGGTTTCCGGGATCACGGTCTGGAACGAACCCTCGGCCAGATCTTCCAGGGTCGAGATGGCCAATTTGTGGCGCAGCAGCGACTTCGGCGTCAATACGACCAACGGCTTGCGCAGCGGACGAATCACCTGACGGCGCAGCAGGTGGTAGATCTGCGCCGGGGTGGTCGGTACGGCCACCTGCATGTTGTGCTCGGCGCACAGTTGCAGATAACGCTCCAGACGTGCCGAACTGTGCTCAGGCCCCTGCCCTTCATAACCGTGCGGCAGCAGCATGGTCAGACCGCAGAGACGGCCCCACTTGTGCTCGCCACTGGAAATGAACTGGTCGAACACCACCTGGGCACCGTTGGCGAAGTCGCCGAACTGGGCTTCCCAGATCACCAGCGCATTGGGCTGGGTGGTGGCATAGCCGTATTCGAAGGCCAGCACGGCTTCTTCCGAGAGGAAGGAATCGTACAGGTCGAACTTCGGCTGACCGGCGTAGAGGTTCTGCAACGGCAGGTAGGTACCGGCATCCTTCTGGTTGTGCAGCGCCGCATGGCGGTGCGAGAAGGTGCCGCGGCCGATGTCCTGACCCGTCATGCGGATCGGATGGCCTTCGAACAACAGGGTCGCGTAGGCCATGGTTTCGGCATAGCCCCAGTTGATCGGCAGCGCACCGGCACCCATCTTCTGGCGGTCTTCGAGAATCTTCGCGACCTGACGCTGGACCACGAAGCCTTCCGGAATTTCCAGCAGTTTGCTGGACAGTTCCTGCAGAGTTTTCAGCTCGAAGCGGGTGTCGTGACGCGCGGTCCAGGCGTGGCCCAGATACGGGCGCCAATCGACGAACAATTCCTTGTTCGGCTCCTTGACCAGGCTCTTGACCACATGCTGGCCGTTATCCAGCGCAGTGCGGTAGTCGTCGATCTTGGCCTGCACGTCGTCCACCGAGTGGCGTACGGCGCTGGTCAGGGCTTCGGCATACAGCTCGCGGGTGGTGCGCTGCTTGCCGATCTGCTGATACATGATCGGCTGAGTACCGCTCGGCTCGTCGGCTTCGTTGTGGCCGCGACGGCGGTAGCAGACCAGGTCGATGACCACGTCACGCTTGTACTGCATGCGGTAGTCGACGGCCAGCTGGGTGACGAACAGCACCGCTTCCGGGTCATCGCCGTTCACGTGCAGGATCGGGGCCTGGATCATCTTCGCCACATCGGTGCAGTACTCGGTGGAACGCGAGTCCAGCGGGTTGCTGATGGTGAAGCCAACCTGGTTGTTGATCACGATATGGATGGTGCCGCCGGTCTTGAAGCCGCGGGTCTGCGACATCTGGAAGGTTTCCATGACCACACCCTGACCGGCGAATGCCGCGTCACCGTGCAGGGAAACAGGCAGTACCTTCTCGCCAGTGGTATCGCAACGACGATCCTGACGGGCGCGCACAGAACCCTCGACCACCGGAGAGACGATCTCCAGGTGCGAGGGGTTGAACGCCATCGCCAGGTGCACTTCGCCGCCAGCGGTCATCACGTTGGAGGAGAAACCCTGGTGGTACTTCACGTCGCCAGAGGACAGGCCTTCCGTCTTCTTGCCTTCGAACTCGTCGAACAGATCGCGCGGGTTCTTGCCGAAGGTATTGACCAGCACGTTGAGACGGCCGCGGTGGGCCATGCCGATAACGATTTCCTTGGTGCCGTAGGAACCGGAACGCTGGATCAGCTCATCGAGCAGGGGAATCAGGCTTTCGCCACCTTCCAGACCGAAACGCTTGGTACCCGGGTATTTGGTCCCCAGGTATTTTTCCAGGCCCTCGGCCGCAGTCAGGCGCTCAAGCAGATGGCTCTGTACTTCGGTGGAAAACTGCGGACGACCACGTACGCTTTCCAGGCGCTGCTGGAACCAGCTGCGTTGCTCGGAATCGACGATATGGGTGAACTCGGCACCGATGGTGCGGCAATATGTCTGCTGCAACGCATCGCGAATTTCGCGCAGAGTAGCCTCTTCCTTGCCGATAAACAGACCACCGGTACGGAATGTGGTGTCCAGATCGGCATCGGTCAGCCCGTAGTGGTTGATCGACAGATCAGCCGGTGCGGGACGCTGCCAGAGACCAAGCGGATCGAGTTGGGCGGCCTGATGGCCACGCATGCGATAGGCCTGAATCATCCGTAGCACTTCGACTTGCTTCTTTTCGTGCTCGCTGCTCACGCTGCCGGCAGACACCGGTTGGGCGCGACGCTGGTTTTTAGCGAGCAACACGAAATGATCGCGGATCGTCGAATGCGATACGTCTGTGGCGGCGCTGCCTTCAGTCGGCAACTTCTGGAAGTAAGTGCGCCACTCTTCTGGCACAGCGTTGGGATCGTGCAGGTAAAGCTCGTAGAGCTCTTCCACATAGGCAGCGTTACCACCGGATAGGTGGGCACTGTCCCACATGCGCTGCATCACGCTTTCTTGCATGCTTGGTCACCCTCGGTAAGGGGACACCACCGGCGAAGAAACCGCATGGCTTGCCAGTCCTGGAGCAGCGACTGGTAAGCCACTACGGATCCCGCAGATAGTCCGGGCACCAGCCCGGATGCCCCTGCTGGTCGTCATATTTTTCAAAGTTAAGAACCGCCGCTTTGTGAGCTGCGGTCCTTGCTAAAACTACGGCGCGGGGTTGAAGCCAGCGCCGCAGGTGTTACAGGTCTAGCAAACAAACGCGAATCAGGTACCGCTTTGCAGCAACATGTTGCGTACGTGGCCGATTGCCTTGGTCGGGTTGAGCCCCTTGGGACAAACGTTCACGCAGTTCATGATGCCGCGGCAACGGAACACGCTGAACGGATCGTCCAGCGCGGCCAGGCGCTCATCGGTCTTGGTGTCGCGGCTGTCGGCCAGGAAACGGTAGGCCTGCAGCAGCGCAGCGGGACCAAGGAACTTGTCGGGGTTCCACCAGAAGGACGGGCAGCTGGTCGAGCAGCAAGCGCACAGGATGCACTCGTACAGACCGTCCAGCTTCTCGCGCTCTTCCGGGGTTTGCAGACGTTCGATGGCCGGAGCCGGGGTATCGTTCTGCAGGAACGGCTGCACCTTCTCGTACTGCTTGTAGAAGATGCTCATGTCGACAACCAAGTCACGAATTACTGGCAAACCCGGCAACGGGCGAATCACCAGCTTGTTGTTCTTGACGGTTGCCGACAGCGGCGTGATACAGGCCAGACCGTTCTTGCCGTTGATGTTCATGCCGTCGGAGCCACAGACCCCTTCACGGCAGGAGCGACGGTAGGAGAAGGTCACGTCCTGTTCCTTGATCAGCGCCAGCACGTCGAGGACCATGATGTCCTTGCCGCCGGTGTCGATCTGGAAATCCTGCATAAACGGCGCAGCATCTTTTTCCGGGTTGTAACGATAAACGCTTACTTGCAACAGATTGGCTTGCGACATATCAGGCACCCTTAATAAGTCCGAACCTTGGGTTCAAACGCTGGAACTGTCTTCGGCGAGAAGTTGACCGAACGCTTGCTCACGCGCTTTTCACCTGGGATATACAGGGAATGGCACAGCCAGTTTTCGTCATCACGATCTTCGAAGTCTTCACGAGCGTGAGCGCCACGGGATTCCTTACGAACCTCGGCAGCGATCGCGGTGGCTTCAGCCACTTCGAGAAGGTTTTGCAGCTCCAGTGCTTCGATACGCGCAGTGTTGAATGCCTGGCTCTTGTCCGCGATCTTGACGTTCGCGATCCGCTCACGCAGGTCGGCCAGTTGGGTAATACCCTTCTGCATGTACTCGCCGGTGCGGAACACACCGAAGTAGTTCTGCATGCAGTTTTGCAGTTCTTTACGCAGCGGCGCGACGTCTTCGCCGGTGGTGCGTTCATTGACGCCCGCCAGACGCTTGAGCGACAGCTCGATGTCGGTTTCGCTGGCACCACGGACTTCCACGCCTTCTTTCAGCGATTTTTCCAGGTGAATGCCCGCCGCACGGCCGAATACCACCAGGTCGAGCAGCGAGTTGCCGCCCAGGCGGTTGGCACCGTGTACCGATACGCAAGCCACTTCGCCTACCGCAAACAGACCGTCGATGATCTTGTCGTTGCCGTTGGCATCCTGAGTGATGGCCTGGCCATGAATGTTGGTCGGCACGCCGCCCATCATATAGTGGCAGGTCGGCACGACCGGAATCGGCGCAACCACCGGATCGACGTGAGCGAAGGTCTTGGACAGTTCGCAGATACCCGGCAGGCGGCTGTGCAGCACTTCTTCGCCGAGGTGGTCGAGCTTGAGCATCACGTGATCGCCATCCGGACCACAGCCGTTGCCGGCGATGATTTCCTTGACCATGGAGCGCGCAACCACGTCGCGGCCGGCCAGGTCTTTGGCGTTCGGCGCATAGCGTTCCATGAAACGCTCGCCGTGCTTGTTGATCAGGTAGCCACCTTCACCACGGCAACCTTCGGTCACCAGGGTACCGGCACCGGCGATGCCGGTCGGGTGGAACTGCCACATTTCGATGTCCTGCACCGGCACACCGGCACGCAGGGCCATGCCCACGCCGTCGCCAGTGTTGATCAGGGCGTTGGTGGTGGAGGCGTAGATACGCCCTGCACCGCCAGTGGCCAGAACCACGGCCTTGGAACGGATATAAACGGTTTCGCCGGTTTCAATGCAGATGGCGATGGTGCCAACCACGGCACCGTCCTGGTTCTTCACCAGATCGACCGCGTACCACTCGTTAAGGAACGAGGTACCAGCCTTGAGGTTGGCCTGGTACAAGGTGTGCAGCAGCGCATGACCGGTACGGTCGGCAGCAGCGCAGGTGCGCGCAGCCTGAGTCGGGTTGTTTGGGCCCTTGGACTGACCGCCGAACGGACGCTGATAAATGCGACCCTGTTCGGTACGGGAGAACGGCAGACCCATGTGTTCCAGTTCGAATACGGCTTCCGGACCAACGGAGCACATATATTCGATGGCGTCCTGGTCACCGATGTAATCGGAGCCCTTGACGGTGTCGTACATGTGCCAGCGCCAATCGTCGTTCGGGTCGGCCGAAGCGATGGCGCAGGTGATGCCACCCTGGGCGGATACGGTGTGCGAGCGGGTCGGAAAGACCTTGGTCACCACAGCGGTCTTGTGCCCGCCCTGGGCCAACTGCAGCGCAGCGCGCATGCCCGCGCCGCCGCCACCGACGATGATGGCGTCGTAAGAAAGAGTGCGAATAGTCATGGATCAGTTACCCCAAAGAATCTGCACGCCCCAGACGAAGAACGTGAACATGGCAATGCCACACGCCGCCTGGAAGAGAAAACGCACCACAGTCGCCCACTTACCCAGCGCCATCGGCGTCAGGTAGTCGGTGGAAATTGTCCACATACCTACCCAGGCGTGAACGCTGAGCGCCACCAGGGCCAGCAGACTGAAAATGCGCATCGCATTATTGGAGAACAGCGCCTGCCATTCGGCATAACCCAGACCTGGGTTGAACACGACATAACCCAGCAGAAACAGCGTGTAAGCCGCGAGAACGACCGCAGACACGCGTTGCGCCATCCAGTCATAGAGGCCCGAACGCGAGAAGTTAGTGACGTTGGTTACCATATCCACACCCCCAGCAGCAGGATCACGATCGCCGAAACGACGAGAACGATTTGCGAGCCCAGCTTGCCGCCTTCCAGCGTCTCACCAATGCCCATGTCCATGATCAAGTGGCGTACACCGGCCACCAGGTGGTACAGCAGAGCGGACAGCAGACCCCAGATCACGAACTTGGCCAGCGGACTGGTCAGGCAATCCTTCACCTGGGCAAAGCCCTCTTCGGACGCCAGCGACTTGTCGAGGCCAAACAACAGAATGGCGATACCGACAAAGAGGATGACACCGGAGATACGGTGAAGAATGGACGTGTAAGCAGTGATTGGGAGTTTGATAGTCCTAAGGTCTAGGTTTACAGGTCTTTGGCTATTCACGGCTTTTTTATCACACTGA
>Ga0209343_10000122_pt1 | contig 97213 bp, 77 predicted proteins | sample RifCSPlowO2_02_FD_184026 | JGI IMG/M metagenome (GOLD analysis project Ga0209343, IMG submission 184026) | Groundwater microbial communities from Rifle, Colorado - Rifle CSP2_plank lowO2_0.2 (SPAdes) (version 2) | ecosystem: Environmental > Aquatic > Deep subsurface > Groundwater | place...
GTTACTCGTCGCTCATTTGGAATAACCAAATCACGCTCCTCGCGCCTTGCCTCGCGCAAAAACAGGCTCCGGCGCGGCCGCGAATGAAACGGGAACAGACCCTAACAACCTCTCGGCGGCGACTTGCGCAATCCGGCGAAACCATCAGTTAAACTTGCCACTCCCCATGGATGATTGAGTCGCGCCGCATGCACCCACTTCGCTGGTTGCTCTGTGTCTTCGCCCTGAGCCTGCCGCTGACTCTGCAGGCAGCCGCCTTGCAGCTGTACACCGAAGACTACCCGCCGCTGAACTTCAACCGCGATGGCAAGCCGGCGGGACTGGGCGTCGAGGTGGTGGAAGAACTGCTCAAGCGCACCGGCCACACGGCCACGATCAGCGTCGTGCCCTGGGCCCGCGGCTACCAGAATACCCTCAGCGAGCCCAACAGCGGCCTGTTCGTCACCATGCGCACCGCAGAGCGGGAAAAGCTCTTCAAGTGGGTCGGCCCGATTGCCGTCGCGGTCACCAGCTTCTACGCGCTCAAGGGCTCGGGCCTGAGCATCCGCAGCCTCGACGACGCCCGCCAGCTCGGTACCATCGCCGTGCCACGCCAGTGGTACAGCTACCAGACCCTGCAGACCAAGGGCCTGAGCAATCTCTACGGGGTGCTCGGCCCCAAGCAGATGATGACCATGCTGCGCCACCGCCGCGTGCCTCTGGTGGTGGCCGATAACCTGACCCTGCCTGACCTGCTGGCCCTCGGTGGCCTGAAAACCGCAGAGGTCGAGGCACTGCACAGTTTCTTGCGCAGCTACGCCTACATTGCCTTTTCCCCGGACACCGACGATGCGCTAATTCGTCAGTGGCAAGCCAGCCTCGAGCAGATGAAGGCCGACGGCAGTTTCAGCGCCATCTACCAGCGCTGGCTGCCCGGCCAGGAAATCCCCCTCAAGCCGGCCCCAGAGACAGCAATCCGGCCATAAGCAGCGCCAGCCCATCGTTACGTGATCACCGCGCATGCCCTCAAGGTGGCGCAACTACAAGCGCCGGCTGACACCTCAGCAGCACTGCTCGGTTAGCTGATCAACAGCCACAGCCTGGCCAGCGCCAGCCTAACCCCACGCCACGGGCGCTAAGGGCCACGGCCAGGCGGACGCACAGGCAAGAGCCATTGGCGCTTTGTATATCGCCAAAGAGTCTCAGCCCTGCGCGTCATACAGCCACACTCAAGACGTGTATCCCCAGCGGCATAACCAAGCAGTAGGGAGCGCTCCATGAACGACATCAAGGTGGTTCACCGGCTATTTATCCTGATCATCATTCCCCTGCTCGCCATGCTCGGCCTGCTGGCCATGGCCATCAGCGGCTTCAGCCGTATCGATGCCGGCGTCGGTAGCCTGTACAACGACCGCGTGGTGCCGTTGCAGCAACTCAAACAGATCAGCGATTTCTACGCGGTGAACATCATCGACGCGGTGAACAAGGCCGACCACGGCCTGTTCAACCGCGACCAGGCCCGCGACAACATCCGCACCGCCCAGGGTGAAATCGAGCGACTCTGGCAAGCCTATATGGCCACCCAACTGACCCCGCGGGAAAAACAGCTGGCCGAGCAGGCCCATGGCCAATTCGCCACGGCGAACAGCGAACTGCAGCGCCTCGATGCCTTCCTGCAAGCGGCGCCCAGCGATCTCAACGGCCAACTCGGCGCCTTCAACGGCCCGCTGTACCAGAGCATCGACCCGATCAGCGGCAGCATCGGCGAGTTGATCCAGCTGCAGCTGGACGAGGCCAAACTGGCCCGCGAAGACGCCAGCGCGGTCTATCACGGTGTGCGCAATCAAATGATCGGCCTGGTGCTGCTGATTGCCGCCATCAGCCTGCTGGGTGGCTGGTGGGTCGCCACAAGCATCAACAATCCGCTCAACAGCCTACTGCTGGCCCTGCGCCAGGCCGACCAGAACGCCGACCTGACCGCCCTGGCCCAAGCCCAGGGCAACAATGAAATCAGCAGCGTGGCCAGCGCCTACAACAACATGCTGCAGCGCTTCGCCGTGGTGATCACTGCCCTGCAGGAGCTGACCGAAATCATCCGCAGCCAGAGTGAAGAGCTCAGCGCCGTGACCCTGCAAACCCGCACCGATGTCGAGCGTCAACAGCACGAGACCGACCAGGTGGCCACCGCCACCACGCAGATGGCGGAAACCATCCAGGAGGTGGCGCGCAACGCCGCCAGCGCCGCCCAGGCCGCCAACAGCGCCGACCATGAGGCCGCCAGCGGCAGCCAGGTGGTCAGCCACACCCTGCAGGCGGTGTCCGCCCTGTTCAGCGAGCTGGAACATACCTCCAGCCTGATCGGCGAGGTGGAGAGCGCCAGCAACTCAATCGGCGGCGTGCTGGAAGTGATCCGCAGCATTGCCGAGCAAACCAACCTGCTGGCCCTCAACGCGGCCATTGAGGCGGCTCGCGCCGGCGACCAGGGCCGCGGCTTTGCCGTGGTGGCCGACGAGGTGCGCAACCTGGCCAAGCGCACCCAGGAGTCCACGGCGGAGATCGACAATATGATCCTGCGCCTGCAAAAAGGCTCACGCGAAGCCGTGCAGGCCATGCACAACGGTCAGGGCCAAGCCAAGCAAACCGTTGACGAAGCCGGCCAGGCCGACGGCGCCTTGCATAACATCCGCCATTCGGTGGACACCATCATGGCGATGAACACCCAGATCGCCAGCGCCACCGAACAGCAGACCGCCGTGGCCCACGAGATCAACCGCAACCTGGTGACCATCCATGATGTCGCCGTCAGCACCCAGCAGGCCGTCAGCCACATCGACCAAACCAGCCACGCCCTGGCGGAAATCGTCGTCAAGCTGCTGACCATGACCCGCAGCTTTCGAGTCAAGGCCGCCCACTAGGGCCTGACGTCAGAGCGCGCAGCCTCGCAGGCGCCTATGCCGAGGTCAGCGCCAGCGCGGCCAACCGCCTGTCGCCCGCCATCCTGGCCTCAATAGCCCGTCGTCCAGCGCCGCCCGGCATAGGCACGGCCCATCCTTGGTTGCTGGAATAGTGCAAAAGCTTGGCCATACAATGCCCTGTCCATACGACCGAGAAACGCCAATGCCCGCCAGAACAACAACAATAGCCACCGGCCTCTGGCTGAGCCTGTGCAGCAGCCTCAGCCTCGCCGCCCTGGCGCCGTCACTGCAACACCTGCAGCAGGCCGAGATCGCCCTGTTCCGCACCGGCACCGACCTGTTTGTACACCGCGGCGAAGGCCGCAGTGCCGAGCAGGCGGCGCGGGTTGAGCGCGACCTGCAGGCGCTGGACAGCCATGTCAGCGCCCTGCAGCAACAAGCCAGTTCGCCCCTGGCCCAGCAAGCGTTCGGTAACGTGCCCACGCTGCTGCACAACTTTGACCAGCGCGTGCGCCAGACCCTGGCCTACGCACCGAGCGAGCCGGACCTGCCCTGGGAGTTCAACTTCGAATACAGCAAGGCCCAGCGCGAGCTGTGGAGCGCCTTGCAAGACACCAGCAACGCCCTGCAACAAGCGCAAACGGACAAGCTTGAGCCGGCCGAGCAACTGCTCCTCGAACTGCCCGGCAAACTCCAGGCCCTGGCCACCCGCTATGTGGCCAGGGCGTATATCGGCGATATCGAAACCCTCGCCGAACAACAGCATTTGTATATCCATCAGGATATTGATCAGTTGGCCAAGAGCGTCAACCAGGACCTGCAGCGCCTCAACCAATTGCGCAGCGATGAGGCCAGCCAGCAGGTTCTGGCCCAGGTAAACACGCGCTGGAAATTCATCTACGCGCGCCTGCTCGACTACAGCAACAACATGACCCCGCTGATGATCGAACGGCACGGCACGGAAATCGTCACGCAACTGCTGCGCCTCGAATAACCCACGCAGCCCCGCCAGCAGCCAGAAGAACGGCTTATCGCCGGGCCTGGAAAAAGCACCGCTTGCCCCGTAACGGGCAAGCCCATCGCCTCCGCCGAAATACCCAGCGCCAGAAAAAATGCCGTTCACCGGGCCTCAGTGAACGGCATTGCGGCAACGCCCTGGTCACCCTATACCGACTCGCCCTTCTCCTCCTGGGTCAGGCGCCCGGCCGCCTGCTCGGCGACCACGGCCAGGGGCGCGGCAGGTGCCGGGGGCTGGTAGCGGGTTTGCTCATTCATCTGGAAGATCTGGCTGGCCGACTGCAGATCCACTTCATTGATTCCGGCGATGGCCTGGCGGCTGGCGAAGAAGCTATCCAGCTCACTCAACACCTCGGCCAAGGTGTCATCGGCCTTGTTCAACGACAGGATGTAGCGCTCCTGCTCCAGATTCATGTTGCCGGAGACGGCAAAGGTGCTGGTCAGCAGATTGCTGAGCAAAAACCAGGGGGTGATATTGGAGCGCACCACCACGTTCTCCGAGCGCGTGCTGTCGTAGATGCTGTTGCCGGTGGAGAGGCGCGACTCGGTGTAAGTCCCCTCGATACTCAACTCCAGCAGCAGGGAGCGAAACTGCATCTCCGCCCAGAAGGCATTGCCGATGGCGCTGATCACCCAACCGAAAATCAGCAGCAGCGCCGGCATGATCAGCACGCTCAGAAGCTCCGGCTGGCGCGGCACCCGCGCCAGCTCATCGGCCAGGCTGGCCAGCCACAGACCACCGCCGGCGAGCAGCAACTGACCGAGCACCGTGGTGATGATGCGTACCTTTTTGAAGCCCGCCGTGTGGGCAATCTCACTGACCACCGGTTGGGTTTCCACCAGGGTACGGCCGATGAACGCGCCTTTCTCGCTGCCGCCCTCTTGCTGCAGGGAGGGATCGAAGTCCTGGTAAATCCGATTGGGGATTTCCTGGAAGCGCCGATTGGCCAGGATGTGCGAGTCGAGGTGGATAAACAGCTCGCGCGGCATCAGGTTCTTCTGCCAGTTGTTGCGATGCTCCGACACTTCGGTCTGCGGGCTGGCCAGGCGCATACGCTGCACCACCAGATACAGGCCCAGCGCCGAGGTCAGTGCCGCCAGCAGCAACAAGGTGAGCAGGTACGGCAGGGTATTGAGCGGCAACCGCGGGATGGCCTGTACATGCCGATGAACATAGGCCAGCAGCACCGGCAGCAAAATCGCCAGGGCCAGCAGCAGGCCGATGCGCAGCAGGCTGATGTCCATGCCACCGCGGCTGAAATGGCGGAAGGGCTTGCGCATGTTCAGCCACAACTTCAACAGGTAGAGGGTCAGGATCACCCCCAGCCAAGCCATCACCGGGGTATTGTCCAGGCGCGCCAGGCCCGTGGCGCTGGCAAACCAGGCCAGGGCAAAGGCCAGCAACATAAAGACCGAGACACTCAGGCTGAACAGCAGGTTTTCCGCCAGCGCGCGATAGGCCAGCGGCATAAACAACAGCCGCGGCATCAAGCTGTGTACCAGCCGGGAAAACAGGCTTTGCGGCTCCTTGAAGGTGGTGTTCTTGCGCCCCATCAACATCTCGTGCAGCTCTTCGCTGCGGTAGGCGAGGCGCTCCTTGCTGGCGCTATCGAGCTGGTTGCGCGCCAGGCTGGCCGGCACACTACGCCCGACATAGAAGCGAAACAGCTTGAACAAGCCCTGCCCCAGCGCCGCCAGGCCCCAAACCAGCAGCAACAAGCCCAGGCCCGCGCAAATCCAGCCCTCCAGTTCACGGCCGAGGTTCACCAGGCCGGCCACCTGCAGCAGGCAGTACAGGCCGGCCAGGCTCCACAGCGCACCGCGCAGGGCAATCAGGCCGCCTTCAACACGAAACGGGTTAGCAATCCCCAGGGACTGGGAACCATAGTCATAGGACATCGGGGCTTCCTCACACTAAATACGATTGACCGCCAGCCCGTCGCCAGCCCCACAAACGCGGGCTGGCGACTGACATAGACCGACGGTTAGAGCGCTTCGACCCGCTGATTGAGGCGCTGCACCAGACGCGAGGCGCGCTCGGGTTTTTGCAGCGCGACTTCCAGATCACCCAGGCGCACACGCTCCTCGGGTTCGCTGATCATCCGGAAGCCATCGCTCTGCCCATTGAGCAGCGCCAGCACATCGGCACAAGCCTGCTCACCATCGTCCATGGCCCGCGACAATTTCTCGCTGCAGTCTTTCTCCTGCTTGCGCAGGTCGCGCTCGAAGGCCGCCTGGCGTTGCTCATCGGCCGCACCCTTGGCCGGATCAAGCGCATAGCCATAGCGTTGCTTGAGCAGGTTGCTGCGCTTGAAATAGCCCAGATCCTGAAGCATGAAGCTGCTGTCGCCCAACTCAATGGCCCGCAAGCGCCGCTCGGCCTCGGCGCGCTCGTCGAGCAGACCAGCCTGTTTGCCCAGCAGGCGCAACAGGTCGCGCGAGCCCATGCCGGCCAAGCTCATCGCCTGGGCCGTGGCGCCCTCCAGCAGGCTGTCCAGGTTGCGCACATTGGCCACCTGGGCGCTGCCTTCGGCGGCAAACAACTCTGGCAGGCGCACGCTGAAGCCCATGCTGGCCTCGGACGCTTCGTCGTCGTAGCGGGCCTGAATGCTCAGATCCAGAGGCTCCAATTGGTCGCGACCACTTTCCGCCAGCAACTCGGCAAACAACAGCTTGGTCACTGCCGAGGGACGCTCGTCGGAGGTTGGAAAGGTCACGCCCTGGAGTGCCAGGGACAGGCTCTTCAAATCCGCTTCGTTGGCGAAGTCGGCAATTTGCAGCTTCTCGACGTTGACTTCCAGGCCCTTCAACGGCGCCTTCTCGACCACCAGCGAGACGCCCTTGAGGGTCACCGTGGCGCCGAACGGGCTGGCGCTGACCGACTGCCACTGGACCATGCCATCCAGCTCGTTGTCGTACAGCCAGTCTTCGATCTGCTTCTCTGCCTGGCTGCTGCTGTACAGGCTCAGGCCCACATAGCCGGCCAGCAACAGGCCGCCAACGGCGCCCGGAATAATGAATTTAAGGTGTTTCATGGCCATCACTCCTGAGCCTGTTGGTTGTCATCGGGCCATGCTGCCCGTACCTGATTCTTGGCTTCTTCAGGCGTCCATTGCGCGTCATTGAGGCGCTGGCGAGTCAACTTCAACGGATCACGGAAATCGCTGCAGCCCTCCTCCTCACACGCCAACAACGAGGTGGCGGCAATCTGGGTCAGGGGCAGGTCCTGCTGGTCGCGCTTGTGCATATCCAGGCTGGCCTGCCCGGCAAGCACATACCAACCGATGTCCGGTTCCTTTTCCGCCTGCTCTGCGGTCAGCACCGCCTCATAGGGATAGTCGAGGGTCCAGCCGTTATCATCGCGACCACTGATATGCACGACCTGGCGAATATCGGCGCTCTGGCCGCGCACCAACGCGCGGTAGCCACTGCCTGGGCTGACATCGTCAACCAGGCTGGCCAGCAATTGCTGCGGATTGCGGCTCTGCTCCTGCATGGCCTGATAAATCCGCAGTTGCTCCTTGGCCTGATAGCCCAGTTGCTCACGCTGACGCTGCGCCTCACGGGCCTTTTGTTCGGCTTCCTGGCGGGCGATCTGGACTTGCTTGCGCTCGAAGTTGAACAAGTGGTTCTCGGCATTGTTGGGGCTGAAATCCCACAACTTGCTGCGGTAACTGCGCTGCAACTGCACCTCATACAACCAGCTGTCACGCTCGCCCTTGAGCCCCTTGACCAGGTCGCGCATGGCATACATCTGCACATAGTCCTCGCGCGGGCGCAGCTTCTCCAGCTTGGCCATAGGCGCAAACAGGGTGCTGCGGATGCTCTCGATCTGGCGGAACAGCTCCACGTTCTCGGTCAGGGCCACAACCAGCAAGCTGTTCATATTCCAGGTGCCGGAGTAGGAGCTGTGGCTGGCGCGCAGCAGATAATGGACACGGCTGACGGGGTCGCTGCTGAGCAACATAAACAGGTTGCCATCATCATCGAAGGCCACGATTGGCAGCTCGGCGATCCCGTCGCTAATCGCAAAACCTTTGTGGAAGAAGCCTTTGAAGCGCTTCAGTTCAACCCCGTCAGAGCGCTGCACGAGCAGCTCGCCGGTGCCGCTGGCAAAGCCATCGGCGCCACAGCTAATCCCCGCTGACTGCGCCGACAGCGCCGCCCCGCTATCTTCGGGTTTATAGCTGGTGCGGAACTTACAGCCGTTCTGATCCTGCAACACGGTGAGGAACTTGGCCGCCGCCAGCACTTCGCTCTCCACGGGAATCTTCCAGCCGGCGACAGCAAAGTCATCCACAACCACCGCTGCAGCAGCCTGCACGGGCGCCACCTCGGCACTCGGCACTGGCGCCGCCACAATTGCCGGAGTCGGAGTCGGAGCCGGGGCTGGAGCCGGAGCAGAAACCGCCGCCACTGGTGCAGCGGCTGGGGCAGGCGTCACAGATTCAGCCGGCGCAGTGGCCGGCACAGGCGCCGCAACACTGGCAACGGCCGGCGCAGCCTCGCTGACCACTGCGGGTACAGCCGCGACCGGCGCGGCGCTTTGTGCAATCTGCGCGACCCAGCCAGCCGCCTTGCTGGCGCTGCCCTGAGCCTGCAACTGGCCGTTCTGGTTCAGGCTTTTCCAGCTCAACTCGCTGGCCGCCGGGCATTGCGCACCGAACAAACCACCGAGCTTGGGCAGCAGGCGCTCAACGCTGGCGATATTGGCTTCGCCGGTAAAGGCGAAACGCAAATTCAGTGTCGCACTGCACCAGGGCTGCGCCTCGGAGTGATCGACAAACACCTCGACATTTTCTGCCTTGGAGTAGGCCAGCCGATGACTTTTGTCTGCGCCATAGGCCGACACGCTCAGCGCCAACAGGCTGAGCAAGATTACTTTGTGCATGACTACCGCCCCTGTCAGATAAGTTCCCAAGCGCCATCGGCGGCCTGGCAAGCCTGGATCGCCTGCTGCTCGCTGCTGCCTTTAGTGGTGACGTTGTAATTGACGGTACGGCAGGTGGTTTGCGCGGCAACCTTCTCCTCAACCACGTTCATGCTGTCGAGGTCGAAGCCTTGCTCCTTGGCGGCCACGGTATCGAGGGCATCCAGGTCGGTAGCCTCGGCCACCTGGGCGACAGGCGCCGCGGCTTTGCTGCTGGTTGCAACTGCCGGTGCCGGCGCCTTGCGCGCAGTGGCCAACTCGACCAGTGGGGCGTAGACATAGCCGACGCTGACCCCGCGCCGACCGACCATGATCCAGTCGTTGTCGGTGCGACCAATGGCGGTGAAGGTGCTGCCCGCCGCCAGGCCGCCGACTTTTTCGGCGCCCTGATCGGGGGCATTGCGCACGTTGGCCGACTTGATCGCGCGGTAGGGGCTGTTCAGCAGTTTCATGTTGGGCACGGCTTGCACCTGTGCCGTGCGCTTGACCGCCACCTGGCGCGACTCGGTTTTGGTGCTCACCGGGGTGATCTGCGCAGTTGCGCCGCTGTGGGCCGAGGTCCAGGTGGTGACCTGGCCATCCTTGCCCGACTCCAGCACTTGCTGGGTCTGCGCCGCCAGGGCCTGGCGATCGCGATCATCGAGCTTGGCGCCAATGGTCTTGCCGAGCATGCCGCCGGCCAGGGCGCCGACCAGCATGGCGGCGGTGCGACCGCTGCCACTGCCAACCTGACTACCCAGCAGAATACCGGCGGCGGCGCCGGCGACAGTGCCGATATTTTCCTGATTCAGCCACTCGTTTTGCGACATGTTGGCGCAACCTGCGGCGCTGGCAATGCAGGCGCCGAGGACCAAGTGACCGGTTTTCTTGAATAGGCTCATCTATCGCTCCGTCTAATTCTGATTGGCCGTCGAAGGAATCGAATGGCACTCAGGACAGAGGCGCTGAGCTAGGGGCTTAGCTGACAACAGTCACTCGTTCCGTGAGCATTAAACGATCCATTAACGCAGCGATTTAATCCCAAAGGTAATGTCAAATCAATGGCACCCCTGTATTTGACACCCTTCAGCCCGCCGTCTAGCTGAGCTGCCGCGCCATCACGGTGCGATGCTGAACTCCAGCCGGGCGGTTTGCCCGGACTCATCCAGCACGCTGAGTTGCTGCCGACCCAGCTGATTGAAGGCCTGGTTGAAGCTCGCCTCAGGGGCGGTGTCGGTCAGCGGCTGACCATTGAGAAACCACCAGCGTCTGCCACTGCCACCCAACGCCGACAGTTTGATTTGCAGCGCCTCGCGGCTGGCGGCCGGGCGGCGCAGGTTGTCGCCCTCGCGCACGCCGACAATCGACAGCGGCGCCACCGCCGCCGGCAAGGCCGGCGGACAGGCCGGATCACTGGCCGGCAGCCGCGCACTGCGTCGCTCCCGGCGTGGCAGCCAAGGCTCCAGCGGCGCCGGCCAGAGGGTCACACTGCGCGCCTGAGCGCCGGCACAGGCGGCCCCCACCTGCAGGCCCTGGGCGTTGACCCAGATGTTCTGCTGCAAGCCCAGGCCCAGGGGTTGGTCGAGAGCCTGCAAGGTCGGCGGCGTGGTGCCATCCAGGGTCCAGGCAAAGCGCTGGCGGCGGCAGTTGGGATCATCCTTGGCCAGCGGCTGACCCAGCGGCCAGCAGATCGCCGCCACCCCGACATTCGCCGGCACCTCCTCCACCGGTAACGGCAGGCCGCGCTGGCGGTCGCGGTTCACCAACAAGTCGTGGACCTGCAACAGCAGCGGCGCCGCCGAAGCCAGGCCAAACTGGCCGGGCACCGGCGTGCCGTCCGGGCGACCGATCCAGATGCCGATCAGATAACGCGGCCCCACACCTATCGCCCAGGCATCGCGAAAGCCGTAACTGGTACCGGTCTTCCAGGCCAAGCTGGGACGTTGCAACAGGTGCGCGCGCGGGTCGCGGTCCGGGCGGGCCTGGCCACTGAGGATGCGCCGAATGATCCACGCCGAGCCTGGCGACAACAGCCGCCGCTCAACCAACAAGTCCTGCGGTTGCAAGCGTAAGCGAGCACTCTTGCCGCCGTGGGCCAGGGCGCGGTAGCCACCGACCAAGTCCTCCAGGCGGCTGCCGGCGCCGCCGAGAATCAGCGCCAGGTTCGGCTCGGCCAACGCCGGCAAGGCCAGCGGCACGCCGGCGCTGCGCAGTTCGCCGGCAAAGCGCTTCGGCCCGTAAGCCTCCAACAATTGCACCGCCGGCAGGTTGAGCGAGGTAGCCAAGGCCGCGCTGGCCGCCACCGGGCCGCTAAACCCGGCGGCGAAATTGCCCGGCCGGTAATCGCCATAACGGCGCGGCACATCCTGCAGCAGCGACTCGGAATGAATCAGCCCGGCGTCCAGAGCCATGCCATACAGGAAGGGCTTGAGAGTCGAGCCGGGCGAGCGCTGGGCGCTGATCATGTCGACATGACCGAAGCGTCGCGGGTCGTTGATGTCCACCGAGCCCAGGTAGGCACGCACCGCCATCGTCTCATGCTCGACCACCAGGATCGCCGCCGAGGTGCGCTCCGGCAAGCGCGCACGCCAGCCCAGGAGCAAATCCTCCAGACGGCGCTGCAAGGCGGCGTCCAGGGTGGTACGAATCAACGCCGGGCTGTGCGGCGTGTTCAGCCGCCGCGCCAGCAACGGCGCCAGGCTCGGCTCGCGGCGCGGCGCCAGCAGCACCGGCTCCTCCAGCGCCTCGCGCAGCTGTGTCGGGGTCCACACCTGGAACTGCGCCAGACGCCGCAGCACCTTGTCGCGGGCCGCTTGCGCGGCGTGCGGGTGACGATCCGGGCGCAAGCGGCTGGGCGCCTGGGGCAGCACCGCAAACAGCGCCGCCTCGGCATGGGTTAGCTGGCTCGGCGGCTTGCCCAGATACGCCCAACTGGCCGCCGCCACCCCCTGCAAGGTGCCGCCGAAGGGCGCGCGATTGAGGTACAGGGTGAGAATGTCCGCCTTCGACAGGTGCCACTCCAGCTGCAGGGTGCGCCACAACTGCTTGAGCTTGCCAGGCAGGCTGCGCGAGTGCGGGTCGAGGAGCCGCGCCACCTGCATCGACAAGGTGCTGCCACCGGACACCACCCGCCCACCGCTGAGGTTCTGCCAGGCCGCCCGCCCCAGGGCCAGCGGGTTGACCCCAGGGTGCTGATAGAACCAGCGGTCTTCATAACTGAGCAGCGCCTGCAAATACGCCGGCGCCACCTGCTCGGGCGTGACCGGGTAACGCCACACCCCCTCGGCATCGGCAAAACGCCACAACGGCGTACCGTCCTCGGCCAGCACCACCCGCGCCTGATCGTCCTCTGGCAAAGGCAGTGGGAACAGGCGGTCGGCAGACCAGAGCAGGACAAACAAACCCAACAGGCTCATCACCAGGTTTCGCCAGAAACGCCGTAGCTTGCCCAAGCAAAATTTCATGTTTGAACTCGGCAATGGAGGTGACGCCCACCCTCTCCCCCGGCCCCTCTCCCATAAATGGGCGAGGGGAGTGGTTGATCGCAGCGATTAGATGGGTGACTGAACCATTGTCCGCTACTGATGCCAAGCGAATGAACGCGTGCAGGCTGCCTCCTCTCCCGCTTACGGAAGAGGGCCGATGGCCAGTCTGATCTGCTCAAGTACCGCATCCGTTTCCGTCAAAACCTGATGATTCCAGAAGCGCAGAACCTGATAGCCCCGCGCCCGTAAATAGCCATCGCGCAACTGATCGTGCTGCCACTGCTCAGCATGCTGACCACCGTCCAATTCGATGATCAGAAAACACTCCAGGCAGACGAAGTCGACGATGTAGCGGCCGATAGGCTTCTGCCGTTTGAACTTCAACCCCATGAATCGATGAGCGCACAGGTGATACCAAAGCCGGGCTTCGCTGTCGGTCATGTGGGTGCGCAGATCTTTGGCGTTTTCCCGTAATGTCATGGGGGCCTCCTGCTCCGTTCTCCCTCTCCCCCGGCCCCTCGGCTTAAGCCTCCTGCATCCATGCAGTCGTTTCCCATCAATGGACGAGGGGTGACGCAGGCCGATCATCCCTGCACAGATTGCCCCCTCTCCCGTTTACGGGAGAGGGCTGGGGAGAGGGTCAGCGCCCCTTTACCACCAACTGTGCCGGCGCTTCGCCCACGGCCTGCCAGTTCGGCCGATACATGGATTCCACTTGCGGTGGCGGCACCCGGTAGGTGCCTGGCGTAACCGCACGGGCCAGGTACAGCAGGTGGGTGGTGCCGTAGCCGTTGACGTCCACCGCGGCGACATAGCGGTCACCGCGGAACTCCTGGTGCTTGGGTGTGGCGTTCTGCATCGCTTGCTGCCATTCCTTGACCTCGCTGCTGGCGTCTTCCAGGCTCGCGGCGCTTTGCCCAAGGTTCTGGTTTTCCAGTTCCAGGCCGGCTGGCAGCAGGTCGATCACCAGCGCATCCGGCACCCGCTGCTTGGCCTCCACGGCCAGGTGTACCAGCACCAGCTCACCGCTGGCGAGGTTGTTGAGGTCCAGCGGCTCACCGTCCATGCCTAAGTATTCGCGGCGGATGCTGAGGTTCTCGCCACCGACGGCCGGCGCCTTGACCGGGTAGCCGGAGATGCTCAGCTGCTGGAACAGGGTGCCCTCGCCCAGACTGCGCACGCTCATCGGCTCGGCCAGTGCCGCACCTTCAAGCTTGATGCCGGACTGGCTGTTGCTCAGCGCCCGCACGTTGCCAGCCAGGCTCAGCTCGGCTTGCCAGGCCTGCTCAGGCTCCAGCAGCAGACCGCGACCGGCGAGGAACAGGGCATTGCGCTCCTGGGTGGACAGGTACGGACGGCTGGCCAGTTCATCCGCCAGACCGAACAAACGCTCGTCCCGTTGCTTGCTGGCCAGGCTGTGCTCGTTAAGCAAGGCCAGGATCAGCGCATCGTCGCGCAGCACGCTGCCGTAATCGTGGAACCACTGCTGGTCGTCACGCTTGACCGCCAGGCCAGCCAGCAGGGCGTCGTCGGCCCGTGGTTGGTCGCCCATTTTCTGCAGGGCCACAGCCAGGTGTACCAAGGGCAGGCCCGAACGGGCTTCACTGCGCCGCTCGAACAGCGTGCGCAAGGCGCCCAGCGGCGCCTGCTGGCTGCGCGCCAGCACATAACCGGCGTAGGCCTGCACGGCAAAGCGGGTCTGGTCGGCGTTGTCGCTGTAGCCGTCCTCAATAATGCTGCGCTCTTGCAGGTAACGCAGCAGCCGCTGGTTGGCCTTTTCCAGGGCCTCGGACGGCACGGCGAAGCCCTGCTCACGGGCGCGCAGGAGGAAGTCGGTGACGTAGGCACTGAGCCAGTACTCCTCGTCACTGTCGGCGCCCCACAGGCCGAAGCTGCCGTTGTAACGCTGCATGCCGAGCAAGCGTTCGATGCCCAGCTCAATGGACTGGCGGCGCTGTTCGGCCGGCTCGCCCTCGATCCCTAGGCGCTTGAGGCTGTCGGCATCGGCATACAGCGACGGGTACAGACCACTGGTGGTCTGCTCCAAGCACCCATAGGGATAGGCCTTAAGCGCGCGGATCTGCTCGGCCAGGTTCAGCGGCGGCCGGCTGGAGATCGCCAGTAGGGCTTCACGCCCGGCCACTTCGAACTGCTCCAGGGTGCCGGCCGGCAGACTCCAGCTGTCGCCTTTGAGCACTGCGCGGAAGTTCTGCAGGGTGGCCGGATAAGCCGGACGCACGCCTAGGGTCCACTCGCGACTCAGCGGCGGCAGACTCTCGCCCGGCAGGTCGAGGCCGTTGACCGTGACCTTCAGCGTACCCTGGCCATAACCGCCCAGCGCCCGCACCGGGATCTGCAGGGTGGTGCGCTGGCCTTGCGCCAGTTGCAGCGGCACCACCTGTGGCCCCGCCGTTTGCGCCAAACTCAACTGGCCAGCGGCACTGAGTTGCACGTCGAGGCGCTGTTCCTTGCCGGAGAGGTTGCTGATATCCAACGCCAGCTTGGTTTCATCGCCACCGGCAAGAAAACGCGGCGCCGACAACTCGGCGATCAGCGGTGCGGCGACCACCGTTTTGCCTTCGGCCATGCCGTAGCTGTCGTCGCTCCAGGCTTGCGCCATCAGGCGCAGCTCGCCGTTGAAGTCAGGGATAGCCAGGCTGATTTCGCCCTCGCCCTGCTCGTTCAGGCTTACTGGCGCGCTCTGCTGGGCCACGATTAGCACGCTGGTGTCCGGGCGTTTGCCGCCTGCCTCCAGGCCCGCATCACCACCGAAGGCAAGCTTGGCCACTCGGCCCTGGCCGGCTTCGATCAACTGGCCATAAACATCCAGCTGGTCAGCACCGTAACCCTTGCGCCCGAAGAACGCGGCAAACGGGTCAGGGGTGGCGTACTCGGTGATATTGAGGATGCCGACATCCACCGCCGCCAGCAGCACCTGCGCCTGTTTGGGCACAGAACCATCGGCGTTCACGGCCTTGACCTTGACCGTCAGTGGCTGATTCGGACGCATCTTCTGCGCCGCACTGAGGCTCAGCGCCAGCTTGCGCGGTGCCCGCTGCAGCGGCAGGTGCAGCAGGCCGACTGCACGCTTGGGCGTGACATTGGCCTTGCGCTCACCCGGACGGATGACTAGGGCGCTGACATACAGGTCATGCCGTGCCCACTCCTTGGCGATCGGAATCTCAAAGCTTTTGCCTTCCGCCGGCACGTCGATGGCTTGCCACCACAGCGGCCCCTCGGCGGACTCTACCAACAGATAACCACTGCCCGCGGCCGGCGGAGTGACGGTGACCGTGGCGGTGTCGCCATTGCCATAGGCCGGTTTGTCCAGCGCCAGCTTGACCTGATCGGGACGCACGGCGCCGCCTTCGGCGTTGTCCTGCCAGCTGTAGCCGGCCCAGAAACGCAGGCTGCTGAGCAAGCCGGTCTGCGGGTCTTCGACCTCGACGCGGTACGGGCCCCACTCAACCGGGAAGCTGACCTTGGCGGTACCGCCCTTGGCCACGGTGAGCGTCTCTTCGCTGAGGTTCAGGTACTTCTCGTTGTAGTGATAGCTCCAGCCATCGCCCTCGGAGAAGTTCCAGTAGTAGTCGCGGCGTTCGCGAATCAGGCGCACCTTCAGCCCGTCACTGGCCAGCTTGTTGCCCTGCGGATCGGCCAGCAGCAGCTCGAATTCAGCCAGACCATTGCCGTCGATTTCTTCACCGTCAAACAGGGGACGCAGGCCTGGCAGCTGCTCAGCCGGCCACACTGGCTGGACGATGCGCCGGGTGATCGGCCGACCACCCGATTCCTGCAGGCTAGCCTGGAGGATCAGTTTCAGTGGCGACTTGGCATCGCTCCACTTGCTTTCGATCTCCAGGCTGGCCTGGCCGTCGGCATCCAGCACAGTCTCGTCCAGCTCCAAATCCTGGCTCAGCTCCTCTTCGTTGACCGAACCGAACTGATAACCCGGCAGGCTCGCCACCGCTTCGCGCAGCGGGCGCACATAAAGCTGCCCGCTGAGGCGATTACCCGCCGCTGGCGCGCCATATAGGTAGCGGCCGGTGACCTCGAACTGAGCATTCTCGGCCGGACTGAATGGCACCTCACGGCCCTTCAGCTCCAGTGCCAGGCGCTCGGGCAGGAAGTCCTCGACGAGAAATTCATACAACTGCGGCTGACCATCACCCAGGTCGAACACCAACTGCCAGCGCCCGGTCGGCGCTTCGCCGGCAATCGGTAAAGCGTACTGATACAGGCCATTGTCGCCGGCCTGCCAGACAAACTTGCGGCTGACCTGCTCATCAGGGCGACGCACTTCGACGTTCACCGGCTGGTTCTGCACCGCGCGGCCATCGGCATCGCGCAGCAAGGCGTTAAGCAACACGGTTTCACCTGGGCGATAGAGGTCGCGCGGGCCAAACACGAAGAACTGCAGCGGATGAGCCTGGGGCCCGGCGATATCAAATTCGGCCAGGTCTAGGGCCGCGCCACTCAGGCGCAACAGACTGGTCTGCGCGCCTTGCTGGGCCAGCAGCACCTCGGCCTTGGCCGGCAGCGCCAGCTCGGCATGCCCGTCGCTGTCGGTGCGGCCTTCGCCCAGTACCCGGCCATTGCCGTCGAGCAGTTGCAGCTGCACCGAATCCAGCGCCTTGCCGCCTTCCAGGGCCTGGGTGAACACGTCCAGGCGCTCGCGGTAACGGTGCGCCGACAGGCCGATATCACTGAGGGTGAACAGGGTCGCCGGCTGCGAATAGTTATAGGTGCCCGCCTGGCGCATGACCGCCAGGTACACGCCCGGTTGCTTGAACGGCTCCAGGCCGGCAATCGGCAGCAGCAGGGTTTCGCGGGTGTTGCGCGCGGGCTTCAGGTCGAAACGCCCGCCGTACACCAACTCGGCCATCGGCAGCAGCTCGCGCGACTCCCAGGTGTCCAGGCTGGTGCCACGGCCCCACTGGCTAAGGAACGCCGGCAAGGCCTCGGGTTTGATGCGGAAAAACTCGACGTTGACCTGATCGACGTTCAGGGCAATCACCGGCAGGCCTTCGGCCAGACGGGTCGGCAGCAGCGAGCCGCGGCTAGCAAAACCGATGCTGGCTTGCAGGTCACGGGTTTCCAGCTGGCTGATATGTTCCTTGGCCAGGGTCGCGCCATTGACGCCACGCAGGCCGGCATCCACGGTCAGCACCAGCTTGCGCTGCGGCTCCAGGTGGCGCAGGCGCAGCTCCATCAGGTTGTCGGCCAGCTCCCAGGCGCCATCGACCTTGCCGTCCTTGCTGTCGACTAGGTGCAACTGGGCAGCGAAATCCTGCTCCGGATCAAGCGGCACACCGAAGGTCACAGCCAGGGCGCTGGCGCCCTCCAGTTGCACTTCGGAAACGTCCACCACCTCAAGCGGTCGGCCGGCGTAGCGCTTGCCCAAGGCAGCCAGATCCTGCACGGGCGCCGCCTGCTGGCTGGCGGGGGCAGGCGTGGCGGCCTGTTCTGGGGTGGAGGAATCACAGGCGCTGAGCAAGCTCAGGACCAGGGCCAGAAGTAATCCTTTCTTCGGCATTGCGGGCTCCCGGAGAGGGTAGGTGCGGAGGGTCGCTACTATAGCCGAGGCGGGGCTGACCAGGCAGTCGGAAAAAGCTGAAAATGGCGACTGGTGCCAGCGGCCTTCGGGATGTTTGGCGCGGCACAGTCGACGTATAGTGCGGCGCTATTCTGGAGCCTATAGATGATCAATCTAGTCGCCGCCTGGCGGCACCGCGCTACCCATCGACGGGTCTGGGCGCTGGCCGCGCCGATGATGCTGTGCAACCTCTCGGTGCCCATGGTGGCGCTAGTGGACAGCGCCGTGGTCGGCCACTTGCCCCACGCCCAGGACCTGGCCGCCGTGGTGATCGGCAGCAGCCTGTATGGCTTGCTGGTCGGCCTGATGGGCTTTCTGCGCATGGGCACCAGCGGCTTCAGTGCCCAGGCCTGTGGCAGTGGCGACGGCGCCCTGCTGCGCCAGACCCTGCTACAAGGCCTGCTGTTGGCGATGGGCTGGGCGCTGCTGCTGATCCTCCTCAGCTTGCCGTTCAGCGACCTGGCCCTGCGCCTGATGCAACCGGCTGCCGAACTCGACTCACTGGCCCGCGAGTTCTTTTACCTGCGCCTGCTCGGACTGCCCGCGGCGCTGGCCAACTTCGCCCTGATCGGCTGGCTGCTGGGCTCCCAGAATGCCCGCGCGCCACTGCTGATCATGCTCACCACCAACCTGCTGAATGCGGCGCTGTGCGTGCTGTTTGTTCTCGGCTTGGACTGGGGCATCAGTGGCGCCGCCTACGCCGCGGTGCTAGCCGAATGCAGCGGCACCCTGCTCGGCCTGCTGCTGACCCGCCGCGCCATCCGCCAGTGGCCGGGGCGTATTGACTGGCCCGCCTTGCGCCACTGGTTAAGCTGGCGCCCCTTATTGGCACTAAACCGCGACATCCTGATCCGCACCCTGGCGCTGCACCTGGTGTTCTTTCTGGTCACTGTGCAAGGCACGCGCCTGGGCACCAGCACCGTGGCCGCCAACGCCCTGCTGATCAACGGCCTGATGCTTTGCGCCTTTGCCCTGGATGGCCTGGCCAATGCCGTGGAAGCGCTCTGCGGCCACGCCATTGGTGCCCGCGACGGCGTGGCGCTGAAGCGCAGCCTGGTGGTGGCGGGCGGCTGGTCGTTGCTGCTCAGCCTGCTGCTGGCCGTGGCCCTGTTACTGGGTGGCCGGCTGTTTATCGAGCTGCAAAGTGACATCGCCAGCGTGCGCGCAGCGGCTTACGACTACCTGCCCTATCTGGCCCTGCTGCCGCTGCTGTCGGTGACCAGCTACCTGCTCGACGGCCTGTTTATCGGCGCCACCCGCGCCCGCGAAATGCGTGACGCCATGCTCATCGCCGTGGGCCTGAGCCTGCCACTGGCCTGGCTGCTGCAAGGGTATGGCAACCACGGCCTGTGGCTGGCGCTGCTGGCCTTTATGCTGCTGCGCAGCCTGACCCTCGGCGCCTTTGCCTGGCGCTTGACCCGCGCCGGTGCCTGGTTGAGAGTCGCCTAGCAGGCCGTTTTTAACGCAGTATCGGCAACGCAGGTAGTTTTTCAACGGCCTGCTAACGCCCAACCCCACGCTCAAGGAACCCCCATGGCCCAGGCCATCGCCGCCCTGCATTACCTGTCGATTTTTCTGCTGTTCGCCCTGCTCGGCATCGAGCATCTGCAGTTCAAACCGCCCCTGGACCTGGCGCGGGCGCGGCGCCTGGTGATTATCGACATCGCCTACGGCGTCAGCGCCAGCCTGGTGCTGTTCAGCGGCGCGGCGCGGGTGATCTGGTACGGCAAGGGCCTGGATTACTACCTGCACAACGGCCTGTTTCACGTCAAGGTCGGCTTGTTCTTGCTGGTCGGCGTGTTGTCGACCCTGCCGACCTTGGTCTTCCTCAACTGGCGCAACGCCCTGCAGGCAGGGCAAGTACCCGATGTCAGCCCACGCCAACGCCAGTGGCTGACCCTGTGTATCCGCCTGGAGCTGCTGTTGCTGCTGATCATCCCACTGCTGGCCATGCTGATGGCCAGCGGTTATGGCGCGATCGGCCAATAACCGGCCCTTGACCTTGCCACCGCGGCAAGCTTGATTCTGGCCGCCTGTTTTGTGTTGCTGGAGAACTTCGATGATTCGTCGCACCTTTCTCACTCACGCCCTCGGCGTTGGCGGCCTGGCCCTGTTGCCCGGTTGGCTGCGCGCGCAAAGCATGGATCACTCGATGCATGACATGGCTGGCATGAACCACAGCATGGCCACGCCATTGTCCCAGGGGCTGGCCGCCAGCGACGCCCTACCCCGTGGCGCGGCCCTAGGGCCGCTGCACAGACTCAGCAACCACAGCTCCCAACCAGGTCTGTTCCAGGCCGAGCTGAGCGCAGCGCCCGTGCAGGTCGAGTTGCTGCCCGGTCAGCCGACCACCTTCTGGGCCTACAACGCCAGCATCCCCGGCCCGCTGATCGAGGTGAGCGAAGGCGACCGCGTGGAAGTGCGCTTTATCAACCGCCTGAGCCAGCCCAGCACCCTGCACTGGCACGGCCTGCCGGTGCCGCCCGAGCAGGACGGCAACCCCCATGACCCGGTGCCGCCGGGTGGCGAGCGCACTTACAATTTCAACCTACCCAAGGGCAGCGCCGGCACCTACTGGTATCACCCGCACCCCCACGGGCATACCGCCGAGCAGGCGTTTCGTGGCCTGGCCGCGCCTTTTATTGTGCGGGCCAGCGATGACCCGCTGAGCGGCATCAAAGAACGTCACCTGCTGCTCTCCGACCTCAAGCTGAATGCCGACGGCAACATCCCCGACAACGACGCCAACGACTGGATGAACGGCCGTGAAGGCCAGTTCGTGCTGATCAACGGCCAGCATCAACCGAGCCTAGAACTGCGCGGGCCGGAACGCTGGCGCCTGTGGAACGCCTGCAGCGCGCGCTACCTCAAGCTCAATCTCGGTGGTCACAGCTTCAGCCTGGTGGGCAGTGACGGCGGCCTGCTGGAACAGCCACAGGCCATGACGGAAATCCTGTTGGCGCCGGCCGAACGTATCGAAATCATCGTCCAGCCCGGCAGCGAGCAGCGCCAGTTCGCCCTGACCGCCGAGATTTACGACCGTAACAAGATGGGCAGCGTGGCCGCCGAACAGGTCATCACCCTGGCCCGCATCAGCCTGCCCGCCGGTCAGCCGGTCAGCCTGCCGGCCAAACTGCGCGAGATCGCCGACCTCGGCCCGAGCAGCGCCCACAAGCGCGTGGTGTTCAGCGAGAACATGCGCATGGACAACGGCCAGCACCAGATGGATTTCCTGGTCAACGGCAAAAGCTTTGACATGCAGCGCGTCGACCTGACCAGTAAGCTGGGTGAAGTGGAGCTGTGGGAGCTGGTCAACGATTCCCACATGGACCACCCCTTCCATATCCACGGCTGCCAGTTCCAGATCATCGAGCACGAACTCAACGGGGTAAAAACCCCAGCGCCGTACCGCGCCTGGAAAGACACCATCAACCTGCGCCCACGGGAAACCATCCGGATAAAAATGACCCAGCCGTTCAAGGGCCTGCGCATGTTCCACTGCCATATTCTCGAACACGAAAACCAGGGCATGATGGGGATGTTGGAGGTGATCTGAACACAGCACCTGCCCTACGATTAGCGCTCGACATGCCAGCAGACAAGAACGGAGTCTTGATCATGAGTGACTACATAACCCTGAACAAAGCCAATTGGGACGAGCGCGCACCGCTGCACGCAGCATCGGCGGGGTATGAAACACAGGCGCTGGTGGACGACCCCGCGCATCTCTCCGAGGTGGTGCGCTTTGATCTGCCCTTACTGGGCGACATTTCGGGCGCCAAGGGCGTGCATCTGCAATGCCACATCGGCACCGACACCCTATCCCTGGCACGCCTGGGCGCACAGATGACGGGGCTGGATTTCTCCCCGGCCTCAATCGCCCAAGCCCGCTTGCTCGCCCGGCGCGCGGGCACCCGCCTGGCGTTTGTCGAAGCCGATGTGTACGAGGCGGCAGAGGTTCTGCCCAGAGAGTCGTTCGACCTCGTCTACACCAGTATTGGCGCATTGAACTGGTTGCCCAGTATCGAGCGCTGGGCCAACTCAGTCGCCAGCCTGCTAAAGCCTGGTGGCCGCCTGTTTATTCGCGAAGGACACCCGGTGCTGTTCTCACTCAACGAAGACCGACAAGACGCGCTGGTGATCGAACACCCCTACTTTGAGCAGGAAGCGCCTCAAGTCTGGGAGGACGACAGTAGCTATGTTGAGACCGACGCACGGCTAACCGCTACGATCACCCATGAATGGAATCATGGCCTGGGCGAAATTGTCAGCGCGCTGCTCAGCCATGGCATGCAGATCACCGGTTTGGTAGAACACGACAGCATTCCCTGGGAGGCCCTGCCGGGGCAGATGAGCTGTGGCGAGGATGGTGAGTGGCGCCTGGATCGTGACCGCTGGCGCATGCCGCTCAGCTACACACTGCAGGCCAGCAAGCGCCCACGTTAAGCACCGCGCCACTTAGACGTTCACCTGCTTGCAGCGCTCGCTTGATGGAGATGCTGGAGGCAATCAGAGCGTACGGTGGGAGCGGCCTTGGCCGCGAATGGCCGACAGCACTCCTTCGCGGTCAAGACCGCTCCCACAACGCTCCTCGTAACTCGCAGGATGAGTTGAGCGCCGCGATACCCATCAATCACATCGCGCCATGATGGGTTACGCGCTGCTCGGCTAATTCATCCTACGGTCTGAATAAAAAACCCGACACGAAGTCGCAATACCGTTCACACGTGAACGGTATTTTTGTAGTCCGGATGCAATCCGGGGCGCTAGTTATCCTGCCAATTGCCCCCCGGATTTCATCCGGGCTACCGCTGTCGCACCTTAAGTGAACGGCATTGGACGCGAAGTCGGGTTTTTTATTTGCTGCGCTGCGCAGCCCTAGCTGGACAGGTACGACGAGCGCGTAAGCCCCAGGCGCAGGGCATCCAGGTACTGGGTGCGTTCGCGGGCGCTGAGTTTGGCGCTGGCGACCTTGTCGCGGTAGTGGGTCATCAGCTCCTCCGGCGACAGGTGTACGTAGCGCAGCATGTCCTCGATGGTGTCGTGGGTTTCGATGCCGGCGTGGTACACGCTGCCGTCGCTGTTCTGGTAGATGTTTACCGAGTCGGTGTCGCCGAACAGGTTGTGCATGTCACCGAGAATTTCCTGGTAGGCGCCGACTAGGAAGATGCCCAACAGGTAGTCCTCACCCTCGCGCACTTCATGCACCGGCAGGCTGGTTTCGATGCTCTGCTCGTCGACGTACTGCTTGATCTTGCCGTCGGAGTCGCAGGTCAAGTCCTGCAGTACGGCACGGCGCAGTGGCTCTTCGTCGAGGCGGTGCAACGGCAGAATCGGCAGCACCTGGCCAATCGCCCAGGTGTCCGGCAGGCTCTGGAATACCGAGAAGTTGCAGATGTATTTATCCGCGAGCTTGTCGTTGAGTTCATCCAGCACCTGGCGGTGCGAACGCTGGCGGGCCTTGAGCGAGTTGTGCAGGCGGCGGCATACGGCGAAGTAGCACTGCTCGGCCAGGGCCTTCTCGGTCAGGCTAATCTTGCCATCCGCATACTGAGCCGCCACGTCGCTCATATAGTGGGTGGCGCGCCAGTAGGTTTCGGTGACCATCTCGATGTCGGTAGGGCCGAGCAGATCAACCAGCCACTGCACGGTTTCCGGCAGGTGGGTGACATCTTCGATCTGTGGGATCTGGTCGTTGTGCTTTTCCACATCGGTAACCTGCACCACCAGCATGGCGTGGTGGGCGGTCAGCGAGCGGCCGCTCTCGGAGAAGATGTGCGGATGGGGCAGCGCCTGGGCATCGCAGAACTCCTTGAGCATGCCCACGACCACACCGGCGTAGTCGTCCATGTCGTAGTTGATCGAGCTGGCGTTGCGCGAGTGGGTGCCGTCGTAGTCCACGCCCAGGCCGCCGCCGACGTCGATATGGTCGACCGGCAGGCCAAGGGCGCGCAGCTCGCCGTAGTAGCGGATGGCTTCCTTGAAGCCGTGCTGGTAGTCGGCCAGGTTGGCGATCTGCGAGCCCATGTGGAAATGCAGCAGGCGGATGCCCTGGTCCAGACCGGCCTTGCGGAAGCGCTCGACCACCGACAACAACTGCGCCGCCGACAGGCCGAACTTGGACTTCTCACCGCCGGTGTCGGCCCACTTGGAAGACGCCAGGGACGACAGGCGCACGCGCAGACCGACCTGGGGCACCACCTTGAGTTCGGCGGCCTCGTCGATCACCAACTGCACTTCGGACTCTTTCTCGATGACGATAAACACGTTGTGGCCGAGCTTCTGGCCCATCAGCGCCAGGCGGATAAATTCGCGGTCCTTGTAGCCGTTGCAGACGATGGTGCCGCCCTTCGGCGCCAGCGCCAGCACAGCCAGCAGCTCGGGCTTGGAGCCAGCCTCGAGGCCGATGGAGACGTTCTGGGTGGCGATGATGTTTTCGATCACCGCCTCCTGCTGGTTGACCTTGATTGGGTACAGGGCGGTGTACCGGCTCTGGTACTCAAGGCGGGCGATGTTGGCATCGAAGGCACCGGTGAGCTGACGCACACGGTCCTGCAGGATGTCCGGGAAGCGCACCAGCAAGGGCAGCGACAGGCCGGTCTTGCGCAGCTCATCGACCTGCTCAAACAGGTCGATCGGCGCGCTCTGCGGGCCGTTGGGGCGCACTTCGACGCGACCGGCCTCATTGATGGCGAAGTAGCCGGCGCCCCAATGGCGAATGCCGTAAACGCTGCGGCTGTCCGCGACTGTCCATTGGCTGCCGTCATCTTTACGTGTGCGTCGTACGGGCATCGTGGTCTCCCAGGGGCAATAAAGGCGCCGGCCTGACGGCCAGCGCAATAGCAAAGTAGCGAACGGAAATGACGATTCCTGGCGAATGGACTCAAGCGCCAGGGGAAAGTTTAGAAAAACGGGCGTTAACCGCCGGATTTCTTCGTGCGAAAGCCGCGGGCGGTCAGCTCGGCCAGCAGCAGCTCGACGTGATCGCCCTGAATCTCGATCACCCCGTCCTTTAGCGCGCCGCCGCAGCCGCAGCGTTTCTTCAGCGCCGTGGCCAGGGCCGTGAGGTCAGCGAGGGCCAGCGGCACGCCGCTGATGGTGGTCACCGTCTTGCCGCCACGGCCTTTGCTTTCGCGGCGCACGCGGGCAATGCCATCGCCGTCGGGGATCTGGCTTTGCTTGCAGATACAGGATGCCACCGGCTGGTTGCAGTCCGGGCAATGCCGGCCGCTGTCGGTGGAATACACCAAGCCGCTGAGGGCGGCGAAGGAGGCAGCTTTCTTGACCACGGGCAGGTCCTCGCGGGGGGTCAGAAGATATGCAGCACGTTGGGTTGGCAAGGGCATATCTGAAAGCGACTGGCCGGCAGCAGCCGACCGCGAAGCCCCACTCTGGCAGGGGCAGCGCAAACGAATCGCGACCAGGTCGGCGGTTCGAGGGCGCGCAGTGTAACGGCAAAAAAGCCGCGTGCTAATAGGCCGATTGCGTCATTGCCGAGCGGATTGGCGACGCCACCCGAGCAACGTGCAGGATGCTGCACGCAACGCCTGTAAATCCTGCACAAAGCGCGGCATTGGCGCGGCAAAACGGCCTACCGCCAATCGGTAGGATGGGTTGAGCCTGCGATACCCATCGGCTGGCCTGGGCGAGCAGCGTCCTGATGGGTATCGCTACGCTCAACCCATCCTACGGCCCTACGCATCCTCGTCGGGGTGCGGTAATGGTTCAACCCATCGCGGCCAGATAACGCTTAAGCGCCACCAGCGAGTCGGGGCAATAGGGCTGCACGGCAGCATCGGCCAACGCCGCCTCGATCGGCAGAAACCGCGCCTGCAGCACTTCTTCGGCCTGCAAACGCAAGGGTGCATCGGAGACGGCGGAGAACACCCCGCACCAGAGGCGGTTATCCGGCTGCTCGAAGTAGAAGCGGCCGTGCTCGCGCAGGGCCACATCGGTGATCCCCAGCTCCTCCGCCAACTCCCGCGCGGCCGACTCGGCGTAGCTCTCCGTCGCCAGCACCATGCCACCGGCAGCCACATCCCAGTAACCGGGATACAGCGCCTTGCTGAACGTGCGCTGATGCACGCACAGCTCGCCAGCGGAGTTGAACAGCAGGATAAAGGTGCCGCGGCCGACCAGTCCGCGGGCGCGCAGTTCGGCCCGCGGCAAGCTACCGAGCAACTGATCGGCCGCATCGACCCAGGCGATCAGCTCGGCATCGGAGGCGGCGCGATGGGCCGCCTCTTGGTTGCAGTTAGGCATACCTCAACCCTGAGTCAGGATGGATGAGCTTGGCGGCAAAACGCAGCAGGCATCGAACATCAGCACTCAGCCTTGAGTCAGCAAGGTGCGCAGATCGATGATCGCGGCGTTGGCCCGGGAGATGTAGTTGGCCATCACCAGCGAGTGGTTGGCCAGCACACCATAACCGCTGCCGTTGAGGATCATCGGGCTCCACAGCGGTTCCTGGGCGGCCTCCAGCTCACGGATGATCTGCCGCACGCTGACAGTGGCGTTCTTCTTGGCCAGCACATCGGCAAAGTCCACCTCGATGGCGCGCAGCAGGTGCGACAGCGCCCAGGCCTGGCCACGGGCCTCGTAGAACACGTTGTCGATCTGCAGCCACGGGGTTTGCACCACTTCCTCGCTGACCTGCGGCGCTTCGCCCGGTGCTAGCACGGCATCGCCCTTGAGGTCGGTGTTCAGACGCACGCGGCCGACGCTGGCCGACAGGCGCTGGGACAGCGAGCCGAGACGGGTGGCGACATCGCCCAGCCAGTTATTCAGGTTGTCGGCGCGGGTATAGAACTGGGCATTGGGCTGGCTCGGGTCGGCCAGGCGGCGCTGATAGCGATCCAGCGACTTGATCCCTTCGCGGTACTCGGCCTCGGTGGCCGGCAGCGCCCAGCTCTTGTTGTCGAAGTTGAAGCGCGGCTCGGCCTTGGCCAGATCCGGGTCTTCGGTGGACTGCGACTGGGAGCGGGCAAAGTCCTTGCGCAGAGCACGCACCACGTCGCGCACCTGCACCAGCACGCCGTATTCCCAGCTCGGCATGTTGTCCAGCCACAGGCCCGGTGGCGCCAGGTCGTTGGACAGGTAGCCGCCGTCCTTGTCGAGCAGGGTAGCGGCCACGGTTTTCACGGTTTCCACCGTGGTGTAGCCACCGACCAGCGGACGCTGGGCCAACTCGGCCGCCGCCTTGGCGTTTTGCTGCACCGGGAACAGCGCCGGCTCCTGGCTCCAGTACCAGCCGACCACCAGCGCGGCCAGCAAGTACAGGCCCAGCAGGCCGCCAAGGGCGCGGCTCAGCCACAGGCCACCGAGGTAGCTGCGCACATCTTCGACCGAGTCATCGACCCGCCCACGCAGGTCAGTCTTGCGGTTTTTCCAGTCCAGCATGGCCATGTCCTTGATTTGCTGCAGAAAAGGGTTTGGGCAGGGTCACCATCAACCACTGCGCGTACCCGGCACTATAAGGGAAGCACCGGCCGATGCGCAGCGCGTCACGGCAAACTTAGCGCTGGCAGCCCATGCTCGACGCCGACGACGAGCAGAAATAGACAAATGGATGACGCCAATTGATCGACGGTGCTATCACTGCGACTATCTTGTGCCAGCATAGCGCCATCATCGCCCAACCATTGCCACAGCCACCTGCCAGCGAACCATGATCGAGCCAGAAGACCCCAGTCGCGACCGCCTCAAGCATCACTTCGCCCAGCGCGTCATCCACCAGGCCAGGCAAACCCTGGAGGTCTGGCAGCGCGTGCAATGCAGCGAATGGAACGCCCAGGAGATGGCCGAACTAAGCGAGGCCAACCTGCTGTTGCTGCGCTACGCCCAGCGCTTCGAGCAGGCCGAACACAGCCAACTGGCCGAGGCCATCCAGACCTGCCTGGCGGCGGTGGAGGCCAACCGTGGGCGCCTCAACAGCGAGCTGATTGGCCAACTCAACCAGTTGATGCAACGCCTCTCGCGCACCGGCCTGCGACACAGCGACCAACTCGAACAAACGCCCCTGCCGGCCCTGCGCAAGCCGGTGTACCTGGCCCTGCAGGATGCCGTGCAGGGCCAGCGCCTGTGTCAGCAACTGCAATCCTTCGGCCTGCAGGCGCAAGCCCTGGACAGCGCCAACGGCTTTCGCTCGGCGATGAGCGAACGCCACCCGGCGGCCATCCTCATGGACATCGACTTCGCCGGCCAGGGCTGCGGCCTGCGCCTGGCCGAAGAGGTGCAAAACAGCCTGGAGCAGAAGCTGCCGCTGCTGTTTTTCAGCCAGGAAGAAACCGACACGCCCACCCGCCTGGCCGCCGTGCGCGCCGGTGGCCGCGAGTTCTTTACCGGCATGCTGGATGCTTCCAGCCTGCTGGAGCGGATCGAGACCCTCACCCACGTCAGCCAGTACGACCCCTACAAGGTGCTGATCGTCGATGACTCGCGGGCCCAGGCGACCCACACCGAACGGGTACTCAACAGCGCCGGGATTCTCACCCACACCCTGACCGAGCCGCTGCAGGCGATGACCGCCCTGGCCGATTTCCAGCCTGACTTGATCATTCTCGACATGTATATGCCGGCCTGCAGCGGCACCGAACTGGCCAAGGTGATCCGCCATAACGACCGCTACGTCAGCGTGCCGATCATTTATCTATCGGCCGAAGACGACCTCGACAAACAACTGGATGCCATGAGCGAAGGCGGCGACGACTTCCTCACCAAGCCGATCAAGCCACGCCACCTGATCGCCACCGTGCGCAACCGCGCCGCCCGTGCGCGCAACCTGCGTGCGCGCATGGTGCGTGACAGCCTGACCGGCCTGTTCAACCACACCCACACCCTGCAACTGCTCGAAGACGCCCGCTCGCGGGCACGGCGCAGCGGCACGCCGCTGAGTTTTGCGATGCTCGACATCGACTTTTTCAAGAAGGTCAACGACAGCTACGGCCACCCCATGGGCGACCGGGTGATCAAGAGCCTGGCGCTGTTTCTCAAGCAGCGCCTGCGCAAGACCGACCATATCGGCCGCTACGGCGGCGAAGAATTCGCCGTGGTGCTGCCCGACACCGACGCCGCCACGGCGCTCAAGGTGCTCGACGAAATTCGCCAGCGCTTTGCCGAAATCAGCTATCCGGCCCAGCCGCAGGACCTGTCCTGCACCTTCAGTTGTGGCATCGCCGAGTTGCACGACGGCGTCGACAGCAAGACCCTGTCCAAGCGCGCCGACGAGGCCCTGTATGAAGCCAAACACAGCGGCCGCAACCGCAGCGCGGTGTACCCGGCCTGAGCCTCTGTAATCAAGCTGCAACAAAATAGTCATACGGTTACTGGCCTATCGCCACTTCGCTTGCCGAGGTCAGGATGCGCCTGAAACTGCTCACCAATCTCAACACCCTGCTGCTGATCGGCGTCTGCCTGGCCCTGGGGGCCACCCTCTGGTGGTCGCAGCAGGCCCTGGAGCGCCCCTACCAGTTGATGGCGCGCTACCTGAGCCTGTCGCAGAGCTTCCAGCAGAACGTGGCGCAGAACATCCACGCCTACCTGGCCAGCGGCGACGCTCTGCGCCACAGCGCGGCGACCCAGGCCATCGGCCAATTTACCGACGAGCTCGACAGCCTGCCCCACGACCTGGCCAGCAATCTGCAGCCCAGCCTGCTGGAGCTGCAGGGCTTTACCGCCAACGATTTGCTCGCCGCCGGCAAACTGGCCGGCGATCCGCAAGGCCTGCTGCTGCAGGCCGAGCGCGAGATGAGCGGCGCCCTGGCGCAATTGGCCGCTTACGCCGACAGCAGCAACGCCGGTAACGCCTACTACGCCCCGCTGTTCCAGGCCGCCCAGCACCTGATCCGCCTGGGCCATGCTCGCGGCAAACTGGTCAGCAGCGGTCGTAGCGAGTTGCGCAGCGAGGTCGAGCACGAACTGAGCCAGCTCAACCAGCAGGCCCAGCGTCTCAATGAGCTGCCGCTGCTCGGGGTCAGCGCGCAGACGAGTGACGCCAGCACCGATTTCAGCGCCCTGCTCGGTCTCGACAGCGAGGCCGGCAGCCAGCCCGCCGAAGACCAGGGCATCGCCCTCAAGCGCGAGTTCAGCAGCCTGCTACAACGCTACCCCGGCGAATTGCAACGCACCCAGGCACTGATCGAGCAGCGCCAGCAACTGGCCGGCAGCACCCAGGCCAAGGTCGGTGCCCTGCAACAGGCGCTGGCCGCCATCGAGCCGCAAGTGCGCGGCCAATACGGGCAGATCCAGGGCCAGGTGCAACTGCTGCAGGGGCTGATGATTGGCTTGATCCTGCTGATCGCCCTGACCATCGACACCATCCAGCGGCGCCTGACCAATGTCCTCCATCGCCTGGTGCCGGCGTTGTCTGCCTGGGCCGCCGGCGACTTCAGCGGCGAGGTGCAATTGCAGGCGCAGACCCGCGAGTTGCGCGACATCGAAGAATCCCTCAATCGCCTGCGCCTGTACCTGGTCGATCTGGTCGGCACCATTCGCGGTCACGCCGAGCAAGTGGCCGGCAGCAGCCGCACCCTGGCCGACCTCAGCAACGGCCTGCACAGCGGCGCCGAGCGCCAGGCCGGCGACACCGCGCAGATCCGTGATGCCCTCGGCGAGCTGGAGGGCACCATCCTGCAAGTGGCCGGCGATGCCAGCCAGGCGGCCGATGCCAGCCGTGATGCCGGGCGCGCCGTGGAGCAAGGGCAGAGCGTGATCGGCCACAGCCTCACCGGCCTGCACGGCCTGGTCGGCGAAGTGCAGAGCAACGCCCAGGCGATCGAACGCCTGGCCGAAGAAACCGCCACCATCGGCAAGGTGCTGACGGTGATCCGCGGGATTGCCGACCAGACCAACCTGCTGGCCCTGAATGCCGCCATCGAGGCCGCCCGCGCCGGCGAAATGGGCCGTGGCTTTGCCGTGGTGGCCGAGGAAGTGCGCTCCCTGGCCCTGCGCACCAGCGGCGCCACCGAGGAAATCCAGCAACTGATCGCCCGCCTGCAACAGGCCGCACACAGCTCCCTGGAGGCCATGCGCAGCCAGGTCGGCCACGCCCAGAGCACGGCTAATCAGGCCGCTGCGGCGGACAGTGCCCTGGCCGAAATCGTCGGCGCAATTCGCACCATCGCCAGCATGGCCGAACGCATCGCCGACGCCACCGCCCAACAGAGCGGCGCGGTCAGTGAAATCCGCGGCCACAGCGAACGTATCCACAGCCTCGGCGGCGACAACCTGCAACGCATCGGCCAGAGCCGCCAGCAAGGCGAACAGTTGTTGCTGCTGGGCGGTGAGTTACATACCGCGGTGCAGGCGTTCCGCGTCTAAGCGCGACGATCTGCTGCGCGCCGGCGCCACGACTAAAGCAGCCGTCGGGCCGACTGTAACGCCCTCTTACAGCCGCGACCCTGCTCCCCGGCGACAGTCTCCGTTATCATGGCGGCACATTTGCCGAGCGAGATGTGCATGCGCCGCCTGTTGAGTTTGATCCTGCTACTCGTCGTCCTGCCGGCCAGCGCCGGCCTGCTGGACACCCCACCCAACGCCAAGCTGGGCGCAGCGCTGAATAACAGCGAGGATTTCCTGCCGGTGCGCGAAGCCTTTCGCCTGAACCTGGTGAACAGCGACGCCCGCGCCATCCAACTGCAGTTCGTCGCCGCCGACGGTTATTACCTGTACCGCCATCGCTTCCAGTTCCGCAGCGAACCGGCCGACATCGCCCTGGGCGACGCCGTGTTGCCAGCCGGCGAGGCCAAGACCGACGACTACTTCGGTGCTGTCGAGGTCTACCACGGCGTGCTGGATGTGCAGTTGCCGCTGAACAATCCGCAGCAACGCCCCTTCACCCTGCAGGTGACCTATCAGGGCTGCGCCGACAAGGGTCTGTGCTACCCACCGGAAACCCAGAGCTTCAATATTGGCGACGCCCCAACGAGTGCAAAGCCAAGCCCGGCCGATGCCTGGAGCTGGCGCGAACTGGCGCTGTTCTTTCTCGCCGGGTTAGGCCTGACCTTTACCCCGTGCGTGCTGCCGATGCTGCCGATTCTCTCCGGCGTGGTCCTGCGCGGCCAGGTCGGCGGCCTGCGCGGCTTCAGTCTGTCCAGCGCCTACGTGCTGTCAATGGCCGCCTGCTTCGCCGTGCTCGGTGCCCTGATGGGCGTGTTCGGCGCCGAACTGAATCTGCAGGCACGTTTGCAATCGCCGTGGGTGCTGGTGCCCTTCGCGCTGTTTTTCGGCGTATTTGCCCTGGCCATGTTCGGCCTCTACGAACTGCGCCTGCCGCATTTCATCAGCGACCGCCTCGACCGCGTCGCCGGCAACACCCGTGGCGGCTCGCTGTGGGGCGCGGCGCTGCTGGGCGTGCTGTCCAGCCTGCTGGTCTCACCTTGCGTATCGGCACCGCTAGCCGGCGCCCTGCTGTATATCAGCAGCAGCGGTGATGCCCTCGGCGGCGGCCTCAAGCTGTTTGTCCTCGGCCTGGGCATGGGCGCGCCGATGGTGCTGTTTGCCACCGGCGGCGGCGCCCTGCTGCCCAAGTCCGGAACCTGGATGATCAGCGTGCGCAACGGCTTTGGCGTGCTGCTGCTGGCGGTCTCGGTGTGGCTGCTTGAGCGCGTGCTGCCGGGGCCACTGAGCCTGGCGTTGTGGGGCCTGTTGGCCGGCGGCGTGGCGCTGTACCTGGGCGCCCTGGAGTTCACCGTGAAAACCCACCGGCAGAAACTGGCCCAGCTCGCCGGCCTGATTCTGCTGGTGTACGCCCTGGCCAGTTGGGTTGGCGCGCTGCAAGGCCATAGCGACCCGCTGCGCCCCCTCGACGGCCCGGTCGCCGCCGCCACGCCCAGCGCCACTGGCGAGCAAAGCGCCTGGCAGACTATTCGCACCCCCGGCGAACTGACCCAGGCCCTGGCCAGCGCCAAGGCGGCCGGCCAGCCCCTACTGCTGGACTGGTATGCCGACTGGTGCATCAGCTGCAAAGTCATCGAGCGCGAAGTGCTGACCGCGCCAGCGGTGACCGCACAGTTGGGCAATTACCGCCTGATCCGTTTCGACATGACCGAGAGCAATGCCGAGCAGCGCGCCCTGCTCGATCAATATCAGTTGTTTGGCCCGCCCGCCCTGCTGCTGTTCGCCGGCAACGGTGACGAACACCAGGCCTTGCGTGTCATAGGCGAGATCAACGCCGCAGACTTTGCCGAGCGCCTGCGCCAGGCCAATGCCAGAAACTAAACGCTAGTTTCATTTATTTGCCGCAAACAGCGGTCATCGTGATGGCTATTGCCGGCAACTGGACAGGCCGGCAGGCATTCGGCATAGTCCCCGCACGATCATCAAGGACATTCCCATGGCCACCCTATTGGTGCTCCACGGCCCCAACCTGAATCTGTTGGGCATCCGCGAGCCAGGCGTCTACGGCGCCACCACCCTGGAACAGATCAACCTCGACCTGGAGCGCCGCGCCCGCGAAGCCGGCCACCACCTGCAGTACCTGCAGAGCAATGCCGAGTACGAGCTGATCGAACGAATTCACGCCGCGCGCAACGAAGGCGTCGACTTTATCCTGATCAATCCCGCTGCTTTTACCCATACCAGCGTCGCATTACGTGACGCATTGCTGGCGGTGAGCATCCCATTCATCGAAGTGCATCTCTCCAACGTGCACAAACGCGAAGCTTTCCGTCATCACTCCTACTTCTCCGATGTGGCGGTGGGAGTGATCTGCGGTCTGGGTGCCACCGGCTACCGCCTGGCCCTGGACGCGGCAATCGAACAACTTGAACGCCCCTGACCTCACTTTGGGAGTCGCTGCTGAATGGATATCCGTAAAGTTAAAAAACTGATCGAACTGCTGGAAGAATCTGGCATCGATGAACTTGAAATCCGCGAAGGCGAAGAGTCTGTGCGCATCAGCCGGCACAGCAAGCAACCCGCCTACGCCCAGCCGATGTACGCACCGGCCATGGCCCCGGCTCCGGCCGCCGCACCTGTAGCCGCAGCAGCCCCGGTTGCCGCCGCCGAAGCCGCCGCACCCAAGCTGAACGGCAACGTGGCGCGCTCGCCGATGGTTGGCACCTTCTACCGCACCCCGGCCCCCTCGGCGCCGGCCTTTGTCGAAATCGGCCAGAGCGTGAAGAAGGGCGACATCCTTTGCATCGTTGAAGCGATGAAAATGATGAACCACATCGAGGCCGAAACCAGTGGCGTGATCGAATCCATCCTGGTGGAAAACGGTCAGCCGGTGGAATACGACCAGCCGCTGTTCACCATCGTTTGAACCGCGGAGTGCCTGCAATGCTGCAAAAAGTCCTGATCGCCAACCGCGGCGAAATTGCCCTGCGCATCGTCCGCGCCTGCAAGGAAATGGGCATCAAGACCGTCGCGGTGTACTCCACCGCCGACCGTGAGTTGATGCACCTGGGCCTGGCCGACGAAACCGTATGCATCGGCCCGGCCTCGGCGGCCCAGTCGTACCTGCATATCCCGGCAATCATCGCGGCGGCCGAAGTGACCGGCGCCACCGCCATTCACCCCGGCTACGGCTTCCTCGCCGAGAACGCCGACTTCGCCGAACAGGTGGAGAAATCCGGTTTCGCCTTTATCGGCCCGACCGCCGAGACCATCCGCCTGATGGGCGACAAGGTATCGGCCAAGCAGGCCATGATCGCCGCCGGCGTACCGACCGTACCCGGCTCCGATGGCCCGCTGCCGGAAGACGAAGAAGCCGCTCTGGCCATCGGCCGTGAAGTCGGCTACCCGGTGATCATCAAGGCCGCAGGCGGCGGCGGTGGTCGCGGCATGCGCGTGGTACACAACGAAGAAGACCTGATCAAATCGGCCAAGCTGACCCGCACCGAAGCCGGTGCCGCGTTCGGCAACCCGATGGTCTATCTGGAAAAATTCCTCACCAACCCGCGCCACGTGGAAGTCCAGGTGCTGTCGGACGGCCAGGGCCACGCCATTCACCTCGGCGATCGCGATTGCTCGCTGCAGCGCCGCCACCAGAAGGTATTGGAAGAAGCGCCAGCACCGGGCATCGACGAGAAAGCCCGCGCCGAAGTGCAGGCTCGCTGCGTCAAGGCCTGCATCGACATCGGCTACCGTGGCGCCGGCACCTTCGAGTTCCTCTACGAGAACGGACGCTTCTACTTTATCGAGATGAACACCCGCGTCCAGGTCGAACACCCGGTCTCCGAGATGGTCACCGGCATCGACATCGTCAAGGAAATGCTCAGCATTGCCGCCGGCAACAAGCTGTCCTTCACCCAGGACGACGTGGTCATCCGCGGTCATGCCCTGGAATGCCGGATCAACGCCGAAGACCCCTCGACCTTTATGCCCAGCCCCGGCAAGGTCAAGCACTTCCATGCCCCTGGCGGCAATGGCGTGCGGGTCGACTCGCACCTGTACAGCGGCTACAGCGTACCGCCCAACTATGACTCGCTGATCGGCAAGCTGATCACCTACGGGGCCACCCGTGACGAGGCCATGGCCCGCATGCGCAACGCCCTGGAGGAAATCGTCGTCGACGGGATCAAAACCAACATCCCGCTGCACCGCGATCTGGTCCGCGACAAGGGCTTCTGCAAAGGCGGCGTGAATATCCATTATCTGGAAAAGAAACTGGGTATGGATAAGCACTAAGCCGCAATGACCTGCTGCGCGTCGGCGATACGGCGTCAAAAACAGCCGAGCAATGCTCATTTACAGACGTAAACTCCGCTTCCTCGGCTGTTCTTTCCTTGTCTCGCTCTAGCTCGCGAGGTCATTCCAAAAGTTTTCGACAAGGGCTGCCATTCGGCGGCCCTTGTCGTTTCTGCCGACCGCAAGCGGTGGCAGCCGCACCACTGCTTCAAGTAAGCTGCGCGCCAATTTGCGCCATCCCGCCACCGTGTTCACGAGGTTTGCCATGCCCTGGTTACAAGTCCGTCTCGCCATCACCCCAGAGCAGGCGCAAACCTACGAAGACGCACTGCTGGAAGTCGGCGCCGTGTCGGTGACCTTTATGGACGCCGAAGACCAGCCGATTTTCGAGCCGGACCTGGGCACCACCCCGCTGTGGTCGCACACCCACCTGCTCGCACTGTTCGAGGCCGACACCGACGCCGACGCCGTGTTCGCCCACCTGCAACTGCTGACCGGCGCCGCACTGCCCGAGCACCAGGCCGAGGTGATTGCCGACCAGGACTGGGAACGCAGTTGGATGGACAACTTCCAGCCGATGCGTTTCGGCCAGCGCCTGTGGATAGTGCCGAGCTGGCATGCCGCGCCGGAGCCGGACGCCGTCAACCTGCTGCTCGACCCCGGCCTGGCCTTCGGCACCGGCACCCACCCGACCACCGCGCTGTGCCTGGAATGGCTGGACGGCCAGGACCTGGAAGGCTGCAACCTGCTGGACTTCGGCTGCGGCTCGGGGATTCTGGCCATCGCCGCCCTGCTGCTCGGCGCCAAACAGGCGGTCGGCACCGACATCGATTACCAGGCCATCGAGGCCTCGCGCGACAACGCCGAACGCAATGGCATCGACGCCGGCCGCTTGCCGCTCTACCTGCCGGAACAACTGCCGGCCGAGCAGGCCGATGTGGTGGTCGCCAATATCCTCGCCGGCCCCCTGGTGGCCCTGGCCCCGCAGATCACCAGCCTGGTCAAGCCGGGCGGGCGCCTGGCGCTGTCGGGTATCCTCGCCGAACAGGGCGAAGACGTGGCCGCCGCCTACGCCGAAGCCTTCGACCTCGATCCGCTGTGCATCCGCGATGGCTGGGTGCGCATCAGCGGCCGTCGGCACTGATGCCCGCAGGCCATACCGCTTGCGTTAGACTAGCGCCTCGTTTTGCACGGACCGCCGCATGACCGACAGCTTCGTCACCCAATGCCCCCATTGCCGCACCAGCTTCCGCGTCAGTCGCGCACAGCTGAGCGCCGCCCATGGCGCGGTGCGGTGCGGCGCCTGCCTGCATGTATTCAATGCCGGCCAGCAACTGCTTAGCCAATTGCCGCAGCAGGTGCGCCCCAGCGCCCCAGCCACGCCACGGCCGCCAGCGCCCAGTGCCAAACCGGCCGCGCCAACACCCGCGCCTGTGGCAGCCGCAGCCGCAGCCGCAGAACAGGCGACACCGGCCGGCAAGCAGCCAAGCAAAACCCTGTGGATTCACGACGACCTGGATCTGGACAGCATCGACCTGGACGATGCCCTGGCCAAACTGGAAGAACAGGAACAACAGCTGTCCCAGGAGTTTCTGGCGATTGCCCGCGCCCCGGATCCGACGCAAAGCTTCCTCAACCCCCGCGAGCCGGCCAAGGCCTACGACGAGGACTGGGCCGAGCGCCTGCTGCACAACGACGCCGTCGCAGCGCGCCCAAGCAGCGCAACCCCGCCGCCAACCCCGCGCGTGAGCGAGCCACCGAGCCCCCACAGGCCCGCCCCAGCCGCCGCGCCTCACGGCGGCGCAATCACGCCTGAGGCCGGCAGCCCGGCGTCACGCAGCGAACCGACCCTGAACCTCAACAGCTTTCAGCTCGACAGCCACATCCCCAGCGCAGAGGCCGAACCAGAAGCCCTCCACGCCGATCCTGACGAGCCGCCGCTAAGCGCCATTGAGGCGCACGACGACGAGCAAGAATCCGCCGACTCGCAAGCGCCAGCAGAACAATCCGTCAGTGACAGCGACTACCGCAGCCCGCGCAACGAGCCGGGCCTGCGCGATGAAGGCCTGCTGCACCTGGAGCAGGAGCCACTGCAACTGGACTGGCAACAGCCGGCGAAAAAGCCCTGGGGCCGCACCCTCGGCTGGCTGGCGCTGAATCTGCTTGGCCTGCTGGCCCTCGCCACGCAATACATCAACTACCACTTCGCCGAACTGGCGCGCCAGGACCAATACCGCCCCTGGTTCGAGCAACTGTGCCCGGAGCTCGGCTGCACGTTGCCGTCCAAGGTGGACATCAGCCTGATCAAGAGCAGCAACCTGGTGGTGCGCAGCCACCCGGACTTTGCCGGCGCGCTGATCGTTGACGCGATCCTCTACAACCGCGCGCCCTTCTCACAACCCTTCCCGTTGCTGGAGCTGCGCTTCACCGACATAAACGGCCAGTTGCTCGCCAGCCGCCGTTTCAAACCCAGCGAATACCTCGCCGGCGAGTTGGCCGGACGCGCCGAAATGCCGCCGCAAACCCCGATCCATATCGCCCTGGACATCCTCGATCCCGGCACCCGAGCGGTGAACTACAGCCTGCACTTCCACTCCCCGGAATAAGCCGCAGGCGCTGTAATAACGGCGCCTGCAGGGCCAATCAAACCCTTCGCGATAACTCCCGCGCTGTTCATAATTTGTTCAAAACAGCCTTTATCCGGACATCCAGAGCGGGTATCATGCCCACCCTTTTTCGCACTCATCCGATCCAGCCAACTGCAGGGAAGACCCATGTCGGCGGTACGCATCGGCCCGTATACATTGCCCAATCAGCTGATTCTCGCGCCCATGGCCGGGGTCACTGACCAGCCCTTCCGGCAACTGTGCCGTCGCCTGGGCGCCGGCCTGGTGGTCTCGGAAATGGTCACCAGCGATGTCAGCCTGTGGAACACGCGCAAGTCCAGCCTGCGCATGATCCATAGCGGCGACGCCGAGCCGCGCTCGGTGCAGATTGCCGGCGGTGACCCGCAGATGCTCGCCGAAGCGGCGCGGCGCAATGTCGAGATGGGCGCACAGATTATCGACATCAACATGGGCTGCCCGGCCAAGAAGGTCTGCAACAAGGCCGCCGGCTCGGCCTTGATGAAAGACGAGCAGTTGGTCGGCGCGATTCTCCAGGCGGTGGTCGCCGCCGTGGAGGTGCCGGTCACCCTGAAGATCCGCACCGGCTGGGACCGGGCGACTAAAAATGGCCTGAACGTGGCGAAAATCGCCGAACAGTGCGGCATCAGCGCCCTGGCCGTGCATGGCCGCACGCGCGCCGACCTGTACAGCGGCGCGGCCGAGTACGACACCATCGCCGCGATCAAGCAGGCGGTGACGCTGCCGGTGTTTGCCAATGGCGACATCGACTCGCCGCAAAAGGCCCGCCAGGTACTCGACGCCACCGGCGCCGATGGCCTGCTGATCGGTCGTGCGGCCCAGGGCCGGCCGTGGATTTTCCGCGAGATCAATCATTACCTGGCAACCGGCACGCAACTGCCGGCGCCGGGGTTGCAGGAAGTAGAAGGCCTGTTGCTGGAGCACCTGGCCGCCCTGCACAGTTTTTATGGTGAGGTGATGGGCGTGCGCATCGCGCGCAAGCATGTCGGCTGGTATCTCGCCACCCTGCCGGGCGCCAGGGAGTTTCGCGCCCAGTTCAACCGGCTGGAGTCCACGGACGCACAGTGCGCCAAGGTTCGACAATTTTTCGTCGAGCGGCATAACGAACAACAAGGAGTGGCTGCATGACCACCATGACCGAGCATTTCCCTGCGCTGAACGGCTTTCAGCCAGCAACTTTTAACGGGACAACCGCGGTGAGTGACAACGTTAATCTAAAGCAGCACCTCAACACCCCCAGCGCCGAGGGCCAGACCCTGCGCGGCAATGTGGAGCGCGCCCTGCACAACTACTTCACCCGCCTGGAAGGTGCCGACGTCACCGACGTGTACAACCTGGTGTTGTCGGAGGTGGAAGCGCCGCTGCTGGAAACCGTGATGAATTACGTCAAGGGCAACCAGACCAAGGCCTCCGAGCTGCTCGGCCTGAATCGCGGCACCCTGCGCAAGAAGCTCAAACAGTACGACCTGCTGTAATCCGAGAATCTGATGGAAAAGGCCGGCGCGCGATGCGTCGGCCTTTTTGCTGATAAATCCTTTGACCGCCTGATGGAAACCACCATGACCGACCAAACCACTCGCCTCCCTGTCCGCCGCGCCCTGATCAGCGTCTCCGACAAGACCGGCATCCTTGAGTTCGCCCGCGACCTGGTAAACCTCGGCGTGGAAATCCTCTCCACCGGCGGCACCTTCAAGCTGCTGCAGGACAACGGCGTGCCAGCGGTCGAAGTGGCCGACTACACCGGCTTCGCGGAGATGATGGACGGCCGAGTGAAGACCCTGCACCCGAAGATCCACGGCGGCATCCTTGGCCGCCGCGGCATCGACGACGGCATCATGAGCGAGCACGGGATCAAGCCGATCGACCTGGTGGCGGTCAACCTCTACCCGTTCGCCGCCACCGTGGCCAAGCCGGGCTGCACCCTGCCGGACGCCATCGAGAACATCGACATCGGCGGCCCGACCATGGTCCGCTCCGCCGCCAAGAACCACAAAGACGTGGCCATCGTGGTTAACGCCGGTGATTACGCCAGCGTGCTGGCCAGCCTGAAAAGCGGCGGCCTAACCTACGCCGAGCGCTTCGCCCTGATGCTCAAGGCCTTCGAGCACACCGCCGCCTACGACGGCATGATCGCCAACTACCTGGGCACCATCGACCAGAGCGCCGCGACCCTGTCCACCGAAGCCCGCGGCACCTTCCCGCAGACCTTCAACAGCCAGTTCATCAAGGCCCAGGAAATGCGCTACGGCGAGAACCCGCACCAGAGCGCGGCGTTCTATGTGGAAGCCGGCTCCTTGAACAGCAGCGGCGAAGCCAGCATCTCCACCGCCGTGCAACTGCAGGGCAAAGAGCTGTCGTTCAACAACGTGGCCGACACCGATGCCGCCCTTGAGTGCGTGAAGAGCTTCGTCAAGCCGGCCTGCGTGATCGTCAAGCACGCCAACCCGTGCGGCGTGGCCGTAGCTCTGGACAGTGAAGGCGGCATTCGTCAGGCCTACGAGCTGGCCTACGCCACCGACAGCGAATCGGCCTTCGGCGGCATCATCGCCTTCAACCGTGAGCTGGACGCCGCCACCGCCCAGGCGATCGTCGAGCGTCAGTTTGTCGAAGTGATCATCGCGCCGAAAATTAGTGCTGCCGCCCGTGAAGTGGTCGCGGCCAAAGCCAACGTGCGCCTGCTTGAATGCGGCGAGTGGGCCGCCGAGCGCAGCGCCGGCTGGGACTTCAAGCGGGTCAACGGCGGCCTGCTGGTACAGAGCCGCGACATCGCCATGATCAAGGCCGAAGACCTGAAAGTGGTGACCAAACGCGCACCGAGCGAGCAGGAAATCCATGACCTGATCTTCGCCTGGAAAGTGGCCAAGTTCGTCAAATCCAACGCCATCGTCTACGCCAAGGGCCGTCAGACCATCGGCGTCGGCGCCGGCCAGATGAGCCGCGTCAACTCCGCGCGGATCGCCGCGATCAAAGCCGAGCACGCCGGCCTGCAAGTGGCCGGTTCGGTCATGGCCAGCGACGCCTTCTTCCCGTTCCGCGACGGCCTGGACAACGCTGCTGCCAACGGCATCACCGCCGTGATCCAGCCGGGTGGTTCGATGCGCGACGCCGAAGTCATCGCCGCCGCCGATGAGGCGAATATCGCCATGGTGTTCACCGGCATGCGTCACTTTAGGCACTAAAATCGGCCGCACTCGGACAGGCATCTGCGGCGTTGTCCGGCCCTCCCCCCATGCTCATTGCCACTAGGCAACTCCGCTGGGTGAAGGACCGGACGCCTTGCATCTACCAGCCCGATCGCGACCTCGGAATTTGCAGAACGTAGCCCGGATAAAATCCGGGAACGCCCCATTTAAAGCCCCGGATTGCCTCCGGGCTACGGTCAGGAGAGACCCATGAACGTATTGATCATCGGCAGCGGCGGTCGTGAACACGCCCTGGCCTGGAAAGTGGCACAGGACAAGCGCGTCGAGACTGTCTTCGTCGCCCCCGGCAACGCCGGTACCGCCTTTGAGCCCAAGTGCCAGAACGTCGCCATCGATGTGCTGGCCATCGAGCAGTTGGCCGATTTTGCTGAGAAGAACGTGCAACTGACCATCGTCGGCCCGGAAGCGCCGCTGGTAAAAGGCGTGGTCGATCTGTTCCGCGCCCGCAGCCTGGACATCTTCGGCCCAACCGCCGCCGCCGCCCAGCTGGAAGGTTCCAAGGCCTTCACCAAGGACTTCTTGGCCCGGCACAAGATTCCGACCGCCGACTACCAGAACTTCACCGACGTCGAGCCGGCCCTGGCCTACTTGCAAAAGGTCGGCGCGCCGATCGTGATCAAGGCCGACGGCCTGGCGGCCGGTAAAGGCGTGATCGTCGCCATGACCCTGCAGGAAGCCGAAGACGCGGTGCGCGACATGCTCGCCGGCAATGCCTTCGGCGACGCCGGTTCGCGCGTGGTCATCGAAGAGTTCCTCGACGGCGAAGAAGCCAGCTTTATCGTCATGGTCGACGGCGAGAACGTGCTGCCGATGGCCACCAGCCAGGATCACAAGCGTGTCGGCGATGCCGATACCGGCCCCAACACCGGCGGCATGGGCGCCTACTCGCCGGCCCCGGTGGTTACCGCCGAGGTACACCAGCGGGTGATGGACGAAGTGATCTACCCGACCGTGCGTGGCATGGCCGCCGAGGGCAACGTCTACACCGGCTTCCTCTACGCCGGGCTGATGATCGACCAGGCCGGCAAGCCGAAAGTCATCGAGTTCAACTGCCGCTTCGGCGATCCGGAAACCCAGCCGATCATGGTCCGCCTGGAGTCGAGCCTGGTGCTGCTGGTCGAGGCCGCCCTGGCCAAGGCCCTGGACAAAGTCGAAGCCACCTGGGACCCGCGTCCGACCGTGGGCGTGGTGCTGGCGGCCGGCGGCTACCCGGCCGACTACGCCAAGGGTGACGTCATCGAAGGTCTGGAGGCTGCCGCCGAGCTGGACGGCAAGGTGTTCCATGCCGGTACCGCGCTGAACGCTGCCGGTGAAGTGGTCACCGCAGGCGGCCGCGTGCTGTGCGCCACCGCCATCGGCCGCAGCGTAGAAGAAGCCCAGCAGCAGGCCTACCGCCTGGCCGAAAAAGTGCGCTGGAGCGGCTGCTTCTACCGCCACGACATCGGCTACCGCGCCATCGCCCGCGAGCGCGGCGAGGGCTGATCCGCGGTTTTCACCGAGAACCTGCGCAAGGTCGCGTATCTGAACGGATACATGGCCTTGCGTGGATTACGACCAAGCACTTGTCTGGCTATAATCGGGCCACTACTCACGAAGGGATTTCGCCCGTGCCGCGGCTCAGGATTGCCATAGGACTCTGTTTCAGCCTGCTATTGATGCTCCTTGCGCCTGTCACCCAGGCCCAGGACGACGGCTGGAGCCTGCTATTCGACCCCCAGGCCGAATTGTCGATCGAGACCATTCGCCAGCCGGCCCAGCGCGACTTGTTCACCCCGCTAAGCCTCGACCAGCTCTACACCCCCGGCGCCAACAGTGCCAGTTGGCTGCATCTGCGTCTGCCGCCCGGCCAGCAACGCGTGCTGCGGGTGTTCTCGCCGTTTCTCGACTACCTCGATCTGTACCTGTGGCAGGGCGAACAGTTGCTCAGCCACACCCGCACGGGCAACAAGCTGCCGTTGAGCAGTCGACCGCTGCCCAGCCGCGATTTCCTCCTGCCACTGCCGGCCAGTGCGCAACCCATCGATCTGTACCTGCGCCTGAGCTCCGAGCAGGCCCTGCGCCCGGACATCAGCCTGCACACCAGCACCGCCCTGGCCGCCGACGACAGCAGCGCCCTGCTGTTTGGCACCCTGCTCGGCAGCCTGCTGATGCTGGTGCTGTATAACCTGGTGCGCTTTGCCTATGTGCGCACCCCCAGCACCCTATGGCTGGCCGCCACCGAATTGGCGGTGCTGTTCGCCGCCCTGACCCTGCTGGGGATCAGTGCGCCCTGGCTGGGCGCCTGGCAAACCGCCCAGTCGAGCATCCTTAACCTGAGCATTCTGCTCAGCGTGCTTTGCGCCCTGGGCTTTACCGCCAGCTTCTTTCGTCAGGTGTGCCCAACCACGCCGCTGAGCAAGCTGCTGCTCGGCGAAATGCTCCTGATCGGCCTGAGCGCCGCCTTGCTGCTGCTGATCACCGACCTGCAATTCAATCAACTGGTCTATGTGCTGACTGCCGTCTGCGCCCTTAGCATCCTGCTGATCGCCTTCTACCACTGGCACCACGGTTACCGCCCGGCACGCCTGTTTACCCTGGCCCTGCTGGTGTTCTGCGTGACCTTCTGCGGCGCCCTGCCGGTGTACTTCGGTTACTGGCAGGTACGCTCCGAGTGGCTGACCTATACCGTGCTGGTCGCCGCGACCCTGTGTGGCTTTCTGCTCAGCATGGCCCTTAGCGAGCGCCAGCGGCGCATCACCCAGGACGACTTCAGCGCCAGTCGCACCCTCGCTACCCAGCATGCCGAGCTGAAAGCCAAGGCCGAGTTCCTGGCCAAGATCAGCCATGAAATCCGCACCCCGATGAACGGCGTACTGGGCATGACCGAGCTGCTGCTCGGCACCCCGCTATCGACCAAGCAGCACGACTATGTGGCAACCATCCACAGCGCCGGCAACGAGCTGCTCACCCTGATCAACGAAATTCTCGACATTTCCAAGCTCGAGTCCGGGCAGATCGAGCTGGACGATGTGCAGTTCGACCTCAACGCGCTGATCGAAGACTGCCTGGCGATCTTCCGCGCCAAGGCCGAGCAGCAGAAGGTCGAGCTGATCAGCTTTATCCAGCCGCGCGTGCCACGGGTCATCAGCGGCGACCCCACGCGCCTGCGCCAGGCCCTGCTGAGCCTGCTGGACAACGCCTTCAAGCACACCGGCGAGGGCGAGATCCTGCTGGTCGCCGCCCTCGACGGCAACGAGTTGCCGCCGCGCCTGCGCATCGCCGTGCAGGACAGCGGCCAGCCACTGTCCACCGCCGAGCGCCAGGCATTGCTGACCACCGAACTGCGTAGCAAGGACTTCCTCGACAACAGCAAGCTCGGCGGCCGCCTCGGCCTGATCATCGCCCGCCAACTGGTGCGCCTGATGGCCGGCGAATTTGGCGTACAAAGCGGCAATCACCAGGGCAATACCCTGTGGTTGAGCCTGCCGCTGGACAGCGAACAACTGCAGCAAGGCGACGGCGCCCTCGATCAGCAGTTGCAGGATGCCCGCGTGCTGGTGGTGGATGACAACGACACCTGCCGCAAGGTGCTGCAACAGCAGTGCAGCAGTTGGGGCATGCTCGCCACCACGGCGTCCTCGGGCAAGGAGGCCCTGGCCCTGCTGCGCACCAAGGCCAACCTGCGCGAATACTTCGACGCGGTCCTGCTTGACCAGGACATGCCCGGCATGACCGGCATGCAACTGGCGGCCAAAATCAAGGAAGACCCCAGCCTCAACCACGACATCCTGATCATCATGCTCACCGGCATCAGCAATGCGCCGAGCAAGATCATCGCCCGCAATGCCGGGATCAAGCGCATCCTGGCCAAGCCGGTGGCCGGCTACACGCTGAAAACCACCCTCGCCGACGAGCTCAGCCGGCGTCAGCAGGGCGTCACCAGCAGCAGCCTGATGTACAGCCCGCAGCCGGCGCCAGCGCCCTTGCCCAGCGACTTCCGGATTCTGGTGGCCGAAGACAACAGCATCTCCACCAAGGTCATCCGCGGCATGCTCAACAAGCTCAACCTCGCCCCGGACACCGCCAGCGATGGCGAACAGGCCCTGCGCGCCATGCAGGCTCAGCATTACGACCTGGTGCTGATGGATTGCGAGATGCCGGTGCTCGATGGCTTTACCGCCACCCAGATGCTGCGCGAGTGGGAAGCCCGCGAGCAGCAGCCGCGCACCCCGGTGGTGGCCCTGACCGCGCATATCATGTCCGAGCACAAGGAGCGCGCCCGCCAGGTGGGCATGGACGGCCACGTGGCCAAGCCGGTAGAACTGTCGCAACTGCGCGAACTGATCGAGCATTGGGTGGCCGAGCGCGAGCGCCGCCACACCGACGCCGACCCGAGCGCGCCCTGACCCCGCCACGCGCATCGACCAAGAGCACCGCCCATGCTAGCCACGCTGTTCAGCCTGTACCTGAAGATGCTGGTGCTCTATAGCCCGTTCTTCGTGCTGTCGTGTTTTATCAGCCTGACCCGCGGCTACACCGTCAAGGAGCGCAAGCGCCTGGCCTGGAAGGTGGCCAGCGGCACCCTGATCGCCAGCGTGCTGCTGTACCTGTTCGGCCAAAGCATCTTCGACGTGTTCGGCATCACCGTCGATGCCTTCCGCATCGGCGCCGGCTCCGTGCTGTTTATCTCGGCCCTGGGTATGGCCCAGGGCAAGCCGGCGGTGCAGGCCGACAACCTGCAACAAGACGTCACCATAGTGCCGCTGACCATTCCGCTGACCGTCGGCCCCGGCACCATCGGCGCCCTGTTGGTGATGGGCGTTAGCCAGCCGCACTGGGACGACAAGCTGCCGGCCCTGCTCGGCATCCTCGCCGCCAGCCTCACGGTGGGCCTGGTGCTGTACCTCTCCGATCTGTTCGAGCGCCTGCTCGGCGACCAGGGCCTGCAGATCGTCAGCCGGCTGATGGGCCTGTTCGTCTGCGCCCTGGCCGCGCAAATCATCTTCACCGGGGTGAAGAACTACCTGCTGGGTTAACCGCGCCGTCTGGCCTCAGCCCTGACGATGCTGGCGCCAGGCCAGGAGCGCGCCGCTGCCGATAATCACCGCCATGCCGAGGATCGCCCAATGATCCGGCGTGTGCCCGAAAAACAGCATGCCCAGCAGGGTCGCGGTGACGATCTGCACATAGGTGAACGGCGCCAGGCTGGCCGCGCTGCCGAACTGGTAGGCGTAGGTCAGCAGCATATGCCCGGTCATCGCCGTGGCGCCCAGGGTCGCCATCAGCAGGCCATCCACCAGGGTCGGGGTCTGCCAGTGCCAGGGCAGCAGCACGCTCATGCTCAGGGTGCCAACCAGGGCGGAAAGAAAGTTGCTGGTGGCCGGATGATCGGTGGCGCTCAGCCGCCGGGTCAGTAACTGATACAGGCCAAAGCACAAGGCCGCCCCCAGCGGCAGCAAAATTGCCGGGGTAAACAGCGCGCTACCGGGACGCACGATCAGCAATACGCCCAGCAGACCGCCGCCCACCGACCACCACAGGCCGCGACTGATGCGCTCTTTCAGCCAGGTGGCCGAGAGCACGACAACCACCAGCGGGGCGAGAAAGATCACCGCCGTGGCCTCGCCCAGGGGGATAAAACGCAGCGCGCTGTAAAACAGCAAGGTGATGGCCACCAGGCTCAGGCCACGCACCAGTTGCAGCCAGGGCCGCCGCGTGCGCAACAGCGCAAGGCCCTGGCGCGGGGCAAACACCACCAGCATCAGCAGGCACTGCGACAGGTAGCGCAACCACACCACCAACAGCAGCGGGTATACCGCCGTCAGGGTTTTTGACAAGGCATCCTGGCCGGCCAGCAGCAAGCCAGAGGCCAGAATCAGAAGAATGCCCAAGGTAGGCTGATGACGCGTCGACACGGACAGATACCCAACTCATAGTTAGTCACCTAAGCATACTAACGATGCCGCCAGCGCCTGACCAGCCGGTCAAACGCAATGCCCATGGCCGCCGCCGCTGCGACTAGACTGAAAAGCCCAACGTTCGAGGATCGCCGTTCACTTAAGCCAAGTGAAGGGTATTTTTGTAGCCCGGATGCAATCCGGGGCGCGGGTTATCCTGCCAACTCCTTCCCGGATTTCATCCGGGCTACCTCTGTCGCACCTTAAGTGAACAGCATTGCAACCTTCGAGGATCGCCCATATGCGCAGCCCCAAATACCTTTGCCGAGTCAGCGCCGCGCTGTTGTTGGCGGGCTTGCCCCTGGCCCATGGGGAAACCCTGGTGCCGCTGCAAGGCCAGACCCAGCAACAGATCCAGGCGGACATTGCCGCCTGTCAGAGCCAGAGTCAGAGCAGCACCAGCACCAGCAGCGGCGGCGCTGAACGCCTGCGTGGCGCCGCCAAGGGTGCCGTCGCTGGCGCCGCTGCCGCCGAGGTGCGCGGGCAACGCAACGACGGGCTATATGACAAGGTGGATGACGACATCAAGCAGGAATACCGCCAGCAGCAGGCCCGTGACACGGCCAAGGTCGGGGTCGCCGTCGGCGGCGTGCAGAAGCGCCAGAACCGCCGCGAAGAACGTCGCAGCAGCGAGCAGAGCACCAGCCAGAGCGGCTCCTCGGCCAGCTACCAGAGCTGCATGGGCAGCCGTGGTTACTCGATCACCCCGTAGCCGTTACACGCCCGCGGCCTACTCGTTGACCTGCATAAACGCCTGCGCCCAGGCCAGGTAGTCCTCTGGCTGGGTGTACTTGTGCGCCAGCTCCGAGGCGCTCAAGTCATTGCCACAGACCAGTTGGCGCTGTTGCCGCAGGCAGTCGTAGGTGGCCTTGATCGCCGCAAAGTAGGCCGCGTGGCCGTCCACCACGATACGCACGCCGAGACTGGCCAGACGAGCGTCGTCGCGCAGCGCCGGATTGCCATAACTGACCAGCATCAAGGGCACCCGCAGATGGCCGGCAATCTGCTCCAGATGCTCGAAGTCACGCACGCCGACCAGGCAGATGGCATCGGCACCGGCCTGCTGGTAGGCACTGGTGCGCTCGATCACCTGCTCAACCGCGAGCACCCCGGCATGGGTGCGGGCGATGATCGCCAGCGCGCTGTCGACCCGCGCCTGCAGCGCCGCGCGCAGCTTGCCAACCCCTTCATCGACGCCAATCAGGTCGGTGGATTTGCGCCCGAACTGGGCCGGCAACAGGGTGTCTTCCAGGGTCAGACCGGCGACGCCGGCGCGCTCCAGCTCAACCACGCAGCGCATCACATTGAGCGCATTGCCATAGCCATGGTCGGCATCGGCAAGCACCGGCAACTGGGCGACACGACCGATGCGGGTGGCCTGCTCGACGAACTCGCTGAGGCTGATCAGGGCAAAATCCGGCGCGGCCAAGACCTGCAGGGAGGCAACCGAGCCGCCAAGAATGCCGACTTCGAAACCGAGGTCGGCGGCGATACGTGCCGACATCGGGTCAAATACCGAGGCGCTGTGGTAGCAGCGCGTACCATCGAGCAACCCGCGCAGGTCGAGGCGTAACTGATGATGTGAGATTGGCGACATGGGCGATTCCTGCAACAAGGGGCGCCTGCCTTCGCAAGACCCATACCAACCCGTAACCACCCGTCCTGGCGCGCCGTTGCAGGCCTCTGCCGCTCGGCCAACGGCGGGTTCACGCCAACCCGGTCGTTGCAGTGGCGACACGCCGCCACTACAACGGCCCCTAACGATCGGCCATCGGCACGCTTGCGCTGCGCGCGGCGTCCGGCAATGGCCGTTCGGCAAACCAGCGGCGGTGGATGCGGGCAAAGCTGCCATCGGCGTGCATGGCCTGCAGGCTGGCCTGCCAGCGGCTGACGATGGCCGCATCGGTCTGCCGGGAAAACGCCAGGTAGGATTGATGTTCCATAAAACACAGCTGGCGCCTGACCTGCTCGATGCCCATGTTTTGCAGGGCCAGGGTCTGAGCCAGGGCCACATCGCTGGCAACCATCAGATTGATCCGGCGCTTGGCAAACATGGTCATCATCTTTTCCGGGGTGGTGACGGTGAAGATATTCTTCAGCCCCTGGCTGGCCAGGTACTCGTGGCTGTACCACTGGCGCGGCACCGCCAGGGTTCCTTCGCGGGCGACATCGGCCAGGCTGTTGATGCGCAGGGGCGAGTCCTGGTGCGAGTAGAAGCAGGTGCGCGACTGCACCAGCGGCCCGACCCAGTGAAACAGCGGTTCACGCGTGGCATTGCGGGCGGTGGCGAACAGGCCAACATTGGCCTGGATCTTGGCCTGGGCATAGCCACGGGTCCAAGGTGCCAGCTCGATGCGCGCGTGGTCGCCACTGCGCGCCAGCAGCGCCTGCACCACCTCGACCACAAATCCGGCCGGCTGACCGTCGCGGCTGTAGTTCAGCGGCGGGTTCTCCTCGGTGTACAGCAACAGCTGCGCCGCCTGCAGCGGCAGGGCCAGGCACGCGACAAGCAATCCGAGGGTATATCTGGACACTAACATTGAAGGCTCCTGCACCTGGCCGATCCCGGCCGGTTAGCTGAGTTTAGCGAGCCTGGCGCTGCGCTGCAGCGGTAAAACCGGCCGACTTATGGCCGCCGAAGGGTACATGCTCCCAGAGCCTCGTTAAGGCTGCAGCACGCGCTCAGGGCCGCCGGGGAATATCTGACCGACGGTGAGCTGGGCGCCGCGCGCACCACGACAATTGGCCAAGCACCCGGCGACGCTCTCGCATACACTGCGCGGCCGTTTTTTCCGGAACACTCGTCGCATGCGTCTCGACCTTCCCGCCAATGCCCTGGGTATCGACTTCGGCACCTCCAACTCCACCGTCGGCTGGCTGCGCCCCCAGGCGCCAACCCTGCTGCCCCTGGAGGACGACAAGATCACCCTGCCCTCGGTGCTGTTCTTCAATTTCGAGGAGCGCCGCCCGGTGTTCGGCCGTCTGGCCCTGCATGAGTACCTGGAAGGCTACGAAGGCCGGCTGATGCGCTCGCTGAAAAGCCTGCTGGGCTCCAAGCTGCTGAAGAGTGAAACCACCGTGCTCGGCAGCGCCATGCCGTTCAAGCAGATCCTTGGCCTGTTTCTCGGCGAGCTGAAACAGCGTGCCGAAGCCATCGCCGAACGCCCGTTCGAGCAGGTGGTGCTGGGCCGTCCGGTGTTTTTCGTCGACGACGACGAGAAGGCCGACCAGGAGGCCGCCGACACCCTCGCAGGCGTGGCCAAGGCCATCGGTTTCAAGGACGTGTCGTTCCAGTACGAGCCGATTGCCGCTGCGTTTGACTACGAAAGCACCATCAGCAAGGAAGAACTGGTGCTGATCGTCGACATCGGCGGCGGTACCTCGGACTTCTCGCTGATTCGCCTGGCGCCCGAGCGACATATGCTCGCCGAACGGCATGCCGACATCCTCGCCACCGGCGGCATCCATATCGGCGGCACCGACTTCGACAAACAGCTCAGCCTGCAGGCGGTGATGCCACTGTTCGGCTATGGCAGCCGGATGAAGAGCGACGCGCCGATGCCCACCAGCGTTCACCTCAACCTGGCCACCTGGCACACCATCAACGCGGTGTACGCGCAAAAATCCCAGTTGGCGCTGAAGAGCATGCGCTACGACATCCTCGACCCGACCGGCATCGACCGTCTGTTCAAGCTGATCGAACAACGCGCCGGGCACTGGCTGGCGATGCAGGTTGAAGACAGCAAGATCGCCCTCAGCGCCAGCGAACGCCTGCACCTGTCGCTGGCGCGCATCGAGGCGGAACTGGGGGTCGAACTGACCCAGGCCGGCTTCAACGCCGCCATCGGCAACCTGCTGGAGCGGGTGCGCGGCAGCGTCAGCCAGTTGCTGGGCAACGCCGGGGTCGGCGTCGAGCGGGTCGACACGGTGTTCTTCACCGGCGGCTCCAGCGGCATCCCGGCCCTGCGCCAGCAGATCGCCGCCCTGCTGCCCAATGCCCGGCATGTGGAAGGCAATGTGTTCGGCAGCATCGGCAGTGGTCTGGCGATTGAAGCGAAGAAGCGTTACGGCTAGCCCGTAACCCATCATCAAGCCCCATGGGTATCGCTGCGCTCAACCCATCCTACGCATCGGATAGGCTGGCAATGGCGGCGCCGAGGCATTGTCCGGCGTATCTAAATGCTAGGATTGCCGCCTGCCCCAGTCCGTAGGATGGGTTAGCCGCGCAGCGGCGTAACCCATCATCAAGCCCCATGGGTATCGCTGCGCTCAACCCATCCTACGCATCGGCATAGGCTGGCAATGGCGGCGCCGAGGCATTGTCCGGTGGGTGTAAATGCTAGGATTGCCGCCTGCCCCAGCGGAGCCGCGCGATGCCAGCACTGTCACAACCTCCTGCCCTGCCTCACCCGGCTCCGCGCGCCTTGCTGGCCCAGTTGGGTGCGGCGTTGTGGGTGCTGGGGTTGATGCTGCTGGCTCAGCAGTTGTTTGCCTATCGCCCCAGCCTGCTCGGTGCCGGCGTGCTGCAAGGCTTGCTGGCGGCCTGGCTCGGCCGGCGCCTGGGGCTGTCGGCCTGGTGGCTGCCGATTAATCTGCTGTTCGTGCCCGCCCTGCTCGTCCTCAATGGCCAACAACTGCCGCCGCTGCTGTTGCTCGGCGCCTTTGTGCTGCTCGTGCTGCTCAACTGGAACAGCCTGGGTGAGCGGGTGCCGCTGTACCTGAGCGGGCAAAAAACCATCACCGAGCTGGCCAAGCTGCTGCAACCGCTACCGGCCAATTTGCGTTTTATCGACCTCGGCTGTGGCCTGGCTGGCAGCCTATATCAGCTGTCGCGACGCTACCCGCAGGCGCACTTCGTCGGGGTGGAAACCGCGCCGCTGGTGTTTCTCCTGGCCTGGTTGCGTTGCCTGCTGCGGCCCAATTGCCAGATCCGCTACCGCAATCTCTGGCAGCAACCGCTGGGCGATTTCGACGTGGTCTATTGCTTTCTCTCGCCGGCGCCGATGCCCCGCTTGTGGGCCAAGGCGTGCCAGGAAATGCGCCCTGGCGCGCGACTGGTCAGCAACACCTTCACCATCCCAGGCGCCCCTCCCGACCAGTCGATCGAGCTGCACGACTGGCGCTCGTCGCGGCTGTTAATCTGGCAGCGCTGAGCGGCGCCGGGCGCGCCGCGATGTGTCTCGGCTGAGGCCATCGACGCCGCCGCGCAGCAGGCTCAAGGCTTGTGCCTGCAGCTCGCCGGCCCACTGCTCGCGAACCCTGGCGATAAACCCCTGGGGGCCGCAAACCAGCAGGCTGCTGCCCGGCAAAGCCTGCAGATGGGCAGGCGCAAAACGCCCACTGAGTTCATCCGGCGCCGCCGGCTCGGCACTGATCGCCCAGCGCACCTGGAGATTCGGGTACTGCTGCATCAGGCTCTGCAACTCACGTCGAAAGGCGCGCTGGCCGTGCTGGCGGACGTAGTGCAGCAGCGTCACCGGGGCGGCAAAACCCTGGGCCAGGGCCTGGCGCAACAAGCCCAGCAACGGCGCAATGCCACTGCCGGCAGCCAGCAGCAGCACGCCGTCGCGACTGGCCGGCCAATGCAGGGTGCCGACGGCCGGACCCAGCTCCACCACCTGGCCGATCGCCAGGTAATAAAGCAACTGACGCGACAGCCGCCCGCCAGGCTGACGCTTGATCGCCAGCTCGATGCGCCCATCGCCATGCACGGCGGTCAGGCTGTAATGGCGGCTCAAGCGCACGCCGTCCTGCTGCAAGAACAGGGGCACATACTGGCCGACCTGCCAGCCACGGGCATTGCCATTGCAGCGCAGACTCAGGACCAGCATGTCCTCGGCCACCCACTCGCGGGCCTCGACCTGGGCCAGCACCCGATTCAGGCTCCAGGCGGGGTGCATGACCTGCAACAGGCCATCGATCTGCGCCTCGCGCAACCAGGCCATTGCGCTTATCCGGCGCAATGGCTGTAGCAGCGCGGCACTGGCGCGCATCCAGGCAAAGGGAAGCAAAACCATGATTCAATCTCAGTGAACATTTGTTCACCAAAATGCCAGAGCCGCCGAGCGTCAGTCAACACCTGTTCACTTTTCCCGGCAAACGGCCCGCCACGGGTTCGACGCCGGCGCAAGCCTTTTGCTAAAGTGCAGGCCGTTACCCAGGATGCTGTGCCGCCATGCCCTCCCCCCGCGCCGCCCAAAAACAGCAAACTCGCCAGGCTTTGATGGCGGCCGCCCGCACCTTGATGGACGGTGGCCGCGGCTTCGGCAGCCTGAGCCTGCGCGAGGTGACGCGCGCCGCCGGGATCGTGCCCACCGCCTTCTACCGACACTTCCATGACATGGACGAGCTGGGCCTGGCGCTGGTCGCCGAGGTTGGCGAGACCTTCCGCGAAACCCTGCGCCAGGTGCGTCGCAACGAGTTCGAGCTGGGCGGCATGATCGAGGCCAGCACACATATCTTTCTCGACTCGGTGGCCGCCAACCGCGCCCAGTTTCTGTTTCTGGCCCGCGAACAATACGGTGGCTCGCAGCCGGTGCGAAAAATCCTCACGCAGCTGCGCCAGCGCATCACCGATGACCTGGCCGTCGACCTGAAGCTGATGAACCGAATGCCGCAACTGGATGACGCGGCCATGGATGTGGTCGCCGACCTGGTGGTGAAAACCGTGTTCGCCACCTTGCCGGAACTGATCGACCCGCCTGCCGAATCCCTGCCGGCACACCTCACCGCGCAGGCCAAAATCACCCAGCAACTGCGCTTTATCATGATCGGCGGCAAGCATTGGCAAGGCCTGACACGCCAGGCCACAGGCCCCAGCAGCGAATAAATGCCCGCCGCCCGGCAGACTGGGCAAAGCCGTCCCAAGGCCGCACAATCACCCCCGGCAGCCCCGCCCTTTGCAGGAGAATTAGATGGCCAAGCACAAGAACGCCGAGCACGCACCCGCCGCCGAGCCGGTTGCGCAAAAACTCAGCCGCAAGGACTACGACCAGGAGCTGGAGCGCCTGCATATCGAGCTGGTGAAACTGCAGCAATGGGTGGTGGCCAAGGGTCTGAAAGTGGTGGTGGTGTTTGAGGGCCGGGACGGCGCCGGCAAGGGCGGCACCATCAAGGCGATCACCGAGCGCGTCAGCCCACGGGTGTTCCGTGTGGTGGCCCTGCCGGCACCCACCGAGCGGCAAAAGAGCCAGATGTATATGCAGCGCTACGTCGAGCACCTGCCGGCCGCCGGCGAAGTGGTGATCTTCGACCGCAGCTGGTACAACCGCGCCGGCGTCGAGCGGGTCATGGGTTTTTGCACCGAGGAACAAACCAACAAGTTCCTCCAGGGCGTGCCGCTGTTTGAGCGCAGCATCGTCGACTCGGGAATCATCCTGCTCAAATACTGGCTGGAGGTCAGCCCGCAAGAGCAAACCCGGCGCCTGCAAAGTCGCATCCACGATGGCCGCAAGATCTGGAAGCTGACGGCCATGGACCTCAAGTCCTACAACCGTTGGGACGATTACACCCAGGCCCGCGACGACATGTTCGCCGCCTCCGACACCTCCTGGGCGCCCTGGTATGTGGCCAACTCCGAAGACAAGAAGCGCGTGCGTCTGAACGTCATCAGCCACCTGCTGGAGCATGTGCCCTACGAGGAGCTGCCCAAGGAAAAAGCCATCAAGCTGCCCAAGCGCAGCATCGGCAAGGGCACCAGCAACTACCCGTTCCGGGTGATTGCCGAGAAGTTCTGAAGCCCTGACGGGCAGCGCAACGCTGCCCGCCAAGCCGCCTCATGGCTGCTGCATGATCACCGTCTGGGTCGGCATCGGCGCCGGGAAGCCGGCAGCGCCCAGGGCATCCTTGAGCACCTTGTTGCTGTCGAAATACACCTGCCAGTAATGCGTGTTATGGCAGTACGGCCGCACCGCCAGCACCGGCCCAAGCAGGTTGAACTGCAGAATCTCCACCTCCACCGCCGGGCTGGCCAGCACGTTGGGCACCGCGGCGATGCGCGCCTTGAGCAACTCGATCGCCGCCCGGTAATCCGCCGCCCCAGACAACTGTGCCTGCAGATCGACCCGCCGATAGCTGTTGTGGCTGTAGTTCTGGATGTTGTCGGCAAAGATCTTGTTATTGCCCACCAGGGTCAGCACGTTGTCCGGGGTGTTGATGGCGGTAACGAACAGGCCGATTTCGCTCACCGTGCCGGTTACCCCGCCGGCACTGATGAAGTCGCCGACCTTGAACGGCCGCAACACGATGATAAAACCACCCGCCGCCAGGTTGGCCAGCAGCCCCGACCAGGCCATGCCGATGGCCAGGCCGACCGCCGCCAGCAGCGCGGCGAAGGTGGTGGTCTGCACGCCCAGGTAGCCGAGAATGCCGATCACCAGGAGGATATTCAGGGTCACGGTGATAAACGAGCCGACATAGCGTAGCACGGTCGGATCGACCTTCTGGCGCCCCAGGGAGCCTTGCACCAGGCCCACGGCAAAGCCGATCAACCAGCGCCCAAGCACCCAGAAGGCCACCGCCGCCAGCACTTTTACCGCAAACGCCGCGCCGTACTGGGTGACCAGCGCCAGCAGCGCATCGACCTTTTGCGAACCCGCGGCAAGCAAGGTGTCTTGATCCATAGCCTGATGTCCTCGATATACAGTTAGTGGTGGGGTGGGAAGTGGATAAGTGGATAAGTGGATAAGTAGAGAGTGGGGAGTGGGGAGTGGGGAGTGGGGAGTGGGGAGTGGGGAATGTGAGTTGGAGTGGGGAGTAACGCTAGCATGTGGCGCAAATTCTGCGCGGCGAGCATGGCTCTGGCGCGGCCCGCGGGGCGCACGTTTAACGGCAAGCGGGGCGGCTTTTGGCGTGCCTGGGAAAACACCGTATAGACTGCAAGAACCTGCCCACTGTTGGTCTTGCCCATGCTGCCATTGCCGATTAGCGGTCTGCTGCGCCGCCTGTTGTGCCTGCTCCCCTGCTGCCTGGCCAGCCAGCCGCTGCTGGCCGAGGAGACGCTGCGCATCCTGACCTGGCCCGGTTATGCCGACAGCGACCTGGTGCAGGAATTTGCCGAGCGCTACGGGGTCAAGGTGGACGTCAGCCTGGTCAGCAATGACGACAACCTGCGCGAGCAACTGAGCCGCAACCAGGGCGGCAACTACGACGTGTTTGCCGCCAACACCGCCGAGATCCAGCACTACATCGAGGCGCAACTGGTGCAACCGCTGCAGGCCGGCGACATCCCCAACACCCGGCGCCAGCTCTGGCGTTTTCGCAACCTGCAGAGCATTCCCGGCATCACCCAGGGCGCGGCCACCTATGCCATCCCTTACACCTATGCGGAAATGGGCCTGATCTACGATCGTCAGCAGTTCTCCAGCCCGCCCGACTCCCTGGCCAGCCTGTGGGACCCGCGCTACCAGGGCCGGGTCCTGGCCTATGACGGCAGCAGCCACAACTATTCGATCACCCGTCTGCTCCTGGGCGGCGCGCCCTTCCAGATTGCCGATCAGGATTTTGCCGCAGTCAACGCCAAGCTGATCGAGTTACGCCGCAACGTGCTGACCTTCTACAACCTGCCGGAAGAATCGGTCAGCCTGTTTCGCAACCACAAAATTGCCTTGCTCTACGCCAACTATGGGCGCCAGCAACTCAAGCTGCTGCAGGATGCCGGCGCCGATGTAGGCTATGTGATCCCCAAGGAAGGCGCCCTGGCCTGGCTCGACTGCTGGGCCATCAGCCGCGGCGCGAAGAACCCGCACCTGGCGCAGCAGTGGATCAACTTCACCCTGGAGCCGCGGATCAGCCGCGAACTGACCCGCCGCCAGGGCCTGGCCAATACCCTGGAGGCCCCCGCGCAAAGCAGCAACCAGGACCAAATCGTCTGGCTTGAACCGGTCGAAGACGCCGCCCGGCGTGCCCATCTGTGGGCGCGGATTCGCTCCGGCGACAGCCTGCCGGCCCTGGATACGCCATGACCTTCAGCATACGTTTCAAGCTCGCCAGCCTGCTGGCCGTGTTCGGCATCCTGATCAGCGGCCTGACCGGCTATTACGCCTACAACAGCAGCCGGAGCATGCTCCTGCAGGCCGCCGAGCGCGATCTGCTGACCGCCACTCAGGTGCTCGGGCGCAGCCTGCAGGCCAGCCTGGCCGGAGCCAGCCAGGATGTGCGCCTGCTCGCCAGCCTGGCGCCAAGCCGTCAGCTCGACGCCCCGTCGCCGGCCAGCCAGGAGGCCGAGGATGGGCTGGCGGCAACCTTCACCAGCCTGCTCAAGATACACCCCGAATACCTGCAGATTCGCCTGATCGGCCGCACCGAGCATGGCCGCGAGCGCGTTCGGGTAGAGCGTGACGGCCAGCAGTTGCTGCGCGTGCGCGGCCGCCAGTTACAAGAGAAGGCCCACTTCCCTTACGTGTTCGAAGCCCTAAGCCTGCAGCCCAGCCAGGTGCGCCTGTCGCCGATCGTGATCAACCACGAGCACGGCACCCACTCGGCCCAGGACAAGCCGAGCCTGATCATCTCCGGCCCCACCATTGGCCCTGCCAGCAGCGCAGGCCACGCGCTGATCGTGCTGAACATCGACCTCAATCGCTTGTTCCAGCAGCTCAAGGCCGACCTGCCCGCCCACTACCAGGTGTACCTGAGCAACGAAGCCGGCGACATTCTCATCCACCCCGACGCCAGCCTGACGTTCGGTTTCGACCGCGGTCAGCGCATCCTCCTGCAGAGTTATTTCGACTCGCTCGCCAGCCTGCTGGACGGCAGTCGCAGCAGCCTGGTGAGCACCCACCACAACCCCCACGCCGAGCGCGAACTGATCAGTGCCTTTGTCCGCCTGCCACTGGATGATGATGCCGGCAAACGCCAGGTGATCCTCGGCCTGTCCCAGCCCGCCGAGCTGATCACCCGCGATATTGGCCTGCTGGGCTGGGCCATCGCCAAGCTCGTGGCCATCCTCAGTCTGCTCAGCCTGTTGCTCTCGGCCCTCGCCGCGCGCGCCCTGACCCGGCCGCTGCAGGAGATGATGCAGGCCATCCAGCGCTTCTCCAAAGAGCGCAGCTTCAGCCCATTACCGCTGCAGCGGCGCGATGAACTGGGCGAGCTGGCGCGCAGCTTTCAGGCGATGCAGGAGGAAATCGTCGAACACCTCAACCAGCTCAACCAGAGCCGCAACGCCCTCGACCACCTGGCCCAGCATGACCCGCTGACCGGCCTGCCCAACCGGCGGATGTTCTTCGAGCGCCTGCAGCAGGCGATCAGCAGCGCCAAGCGCACCCAGCAGCCACTGGCGCTGCTGTTTATCGACCTGGACTATTTCAAGGAAATCAACGACCGCCACGGCCACGCCCGTGGCGATGAGGTGCTCAAGGCGGTGGCGCGCCTGTTGCGCTCGGCCACCCGCGAGGTGGACACGGTGGCGCGCCTGGGCGGCGACGAGTTCGTCATCTTGTTTAACGTGCTGGAAGAGTCCCAGGACATTCAGCGCATCGTCTGCAAGCTACATGAGCGCTTTCAGACCAGCCTGCGCATCGACGGCCAGGAGCTGAACATTCGCGCCAGCATTGGCGTCAGTTGCTATCCGCAGGACGGCGACAGTGCCGAGCGCCTGATCCAGCATGCCGACCGCGCCATGTACGCGGCCAAGCGGGACGGGCGCAACACCTTCGCCTTCCACGCCGACAGCGCCCAGGGCGAATAAGCTCACAGGCCGTTAGCGCGGCACGGCAGGCGGGCGTTTGGGGCCTTTTTTCGGCCCCTTGTGCGCCTCGCTACGCTCCTTGGCCGCGGCCTTATTGCGCGCCAGGGCCGCGGCCTTGGCCTGCTCGCGCTTGTCCCAGGGGTTGCCGGCATCGCTGGCCCGCGGCGGCAGGCCGGTGTGCTGGGTGAGGATGCGCGTGCCGGCGTCCTTGCCAACCTTGTGGCTGCCGGCCGGTGTGGAGTTTTTGCGCCGGGCACTCTGGTAGCTGTCGCTGGCCGGCTGGTGCAGCGGGATCAGGTGCTGCTTGCCTGGGCCGATCAGGTCGCCACGGCCCATGCGCAGCAGCGCCTCGCGCAGCAACGGCCAGCCCTTGGGGTCGTGATAGCGCAGGAAGGCCTTGTGCAGACGGCGCTGCGCCTCGCTCTTGACGATGGCCACGGCGTCGCTCTTGTAGGTGACCTTGCGCAGCGGGTTCTTGCCCGAGTGGTACATGGCCGTGGCGCTGGCCATTGGCGAGGGATAAAAAGCCTGCACCTGATCGGCACGGAAACCATTGCCCTTGAGCCACAGGGCCAGGTTGAGCATGTCCTCGTCCGTGGTGCCTGGGTGGGCGGCGATAAAGTACGGAATCAGGTACTGCTCCTTGCCCGCCTCCTTGCTGTACTTCTCGAACAGGCGCTTGAACTTGTCGTAAGTGCCGATGCCGGGCTTCATCATCTTGCTCAGCGGGCCGGCCTCGGTGTGCTCCGGGGCGATTTTCAGGTAGCCGCCGACATGATGGGAGACCAGCTCCTTGACGTACTCCGGCGACTCCACGGCGAGGTCGTAGCGCAGGCCCGAGGCGATCAAAATCTTCTTCACCCCAGGCAGGGCGCGCGCCTTGCGGTACAGCTCGATCAGCGAGTCGTGGTTGGTATTGAGGTTTTCGCAGATCCCAGGGAACACGCAGGACGGCTTGCGGCAGGCGGCCTCGATTTGCGCACTCTTGCAGCCCAGGCGATACATGTTGGCGGTCGGCCCGCCCAGGTCGGAGACCACGCCGGTGAAGCCCGCCACCTTCTTCATGTCCTGGATCTCGGCCAGGATCGATTCGTGCGAGCGGCTTTGGATAATCCGCCCCTCGTGTTCGGTGATCGAGCAGAACGTACAGCCACCGAAGCAGCCACGCATGATGTTGATCGAGAAGCGAATCATCTCGTAGGCCGGGATCTTGGCCTTGCCATAGGCCGGGTGCGGCACGCGCATATAGGGCATGCCGAACACGTAGTCCATTTCCTCGGTGCTCATCGGAATGGGCGGTGGGTTGAGCCAGACATCCACCTCACCGTGCTTTTGCACCAGCGCCCGCGCGTTGCCGGGATTGGTTTCCAGGTGCAGCACGCGGTTGGCGTGGGCGTACAGCACCGCATCGTTGCGCACCTTCTCGGCCGAGGGCAGGCGAATCACGGTGCGCTCGCGGGTCAACCTGGGGTGCGGCAACAACTGCACCACCTGGGCCCCTTGGCCATCGTCGCCAGCCTCAGCGGCGGCCTTGTCCTGCTCGATGGCACAGGCCTGGGTGTCCTGGGTATTCACATAGGGGTTGATGATCTTGTCGATCTTGCCCGGCCGGTCGATACGTGTGGAGTCAATCTCGAACCAGTCCGTCGGCGTGTCGCGGCGGATAAACGAGGTGCCGCGCACATCGGTGATTTCTTCGATCTTCTGCCCGTAGGACAAGCGTTGCGCCACCTCGATGATGGCCCGCTCAGCGTTGCCGTAAAGCAGAATGTCGGCGCAGGCATCGATCAGGATCGAGTTGCGCACCTTGTCCTGCCAATAGTCGTAGTGGGCAATCCGGCGCAGCGAAGCCTCGATGCCGCCGAGCACGATCGGCACGTTCTTGTAGGCCTCCTTGCAGCGTTGGCTGTACACCAGGCTGGCCCGATCCGGGCGCTTGCCGGCCAGGCCGCCAGGGGTGTAGGCATCGTCGGAGCGGACTTTTTTATCGGCGGTGTAACGGTTGATCATCGAGTCCATGTTGCCGGCCGCGACCCCGAAGAACAGGTTCGGCTCACCAAGCTTCATAAAGTCGTCTTTGGACTGCCAGTTCGGCTGGGCGATGATGCCGACGCGAAAGCCCTGGGACTCCAGCAGCCGGCCGATGATCGCCATGCCGAACGAGGGATGGTCGACGTAGGCATCGCCGGTAACGATGATGATGTCGCAGGAATCCCAGCCAAGCTGATCCATTTCTTCCCGGCTCATCGGCAGGAAAGGCGCCGGGCCAAAGCACTCGGCCCAGTATTTTGGATAATCGAATAACGGCTTGGCTGCTTGCATGACGATGACCGGTAAGGCGTGGAGGGAGAATTTCGCGGGCACGCAATATAGCACAAAAAATAACCAATTCCGACTCGCACACTGGGTTTTACCAGTCGGCTCAGAAAATCACTCGACCAGCAGAACGACCCTCCGTTGCCGCCTCAGACAGAAACACGAAAGGCCACTCAGCTACCGGTATTTGTCTCGAAACGACAGGCTTTCAAGCCGCAACCTGGTGTTGGCATTCGCCCCTGGCCCCGGCCGAAGCCCCAGGTTCTTAAGCGTGACTGGCAACCCCTGAATATCACGCAATTCCAGCGGTGCCAGTTCAGCGTCGTTGTCGCGATTGAACGGCACCACCGGGCACCCTTCTGCCGGCGGATTCCACTTGTCACCCCACTGCAAAATGGCCTGTACCACGACATATAAATCCAGGCCCTTCTCGGTGAGTCGATACTCGCTGCCGCCGTTGATCGAGACCTTGTGCAAGACCTCATGCTCCTGCAGCAACTTGAGGCGCTTAGACAGAATGCCTTTGGATATTTTCAAATGCTTTTGGTAGTCATCGAACCTCGACGTCCCCCACATCGACTCCAGAACAATCAGCACATTCCACCAGTCGCCAAGAATATCTAGCGAGCGCGCCACCGAACAATTTCGCTCCTCGAACGTCACTCTTTCCACGAAATCACCACCAACTATTTGATTTTAATAAAGAAATAATAATAGGCGAAGCACCCCTTGACAGGTTCTATGACGAAACCTAGCATTTCCCTCGCGGTCTCATTATGGAACCGCAGTTATTGCCCGTCAAACTGAGGAGCACAACATGAAACGTTTCTTTCTGTCGGCAAGCCTCACGTTTTGCCTGCTTGCAAATGTTCAAGCCTCGCCCACCACACCTTGCGTCGTGAATGAGCTTGAACACGAGATGATCAACGCCGAGCTGGCGATGTCCATCGGCCAATGCCACCTAGCCAATGCACAGAAACCAAGCGCTAAGGAGCCCGATGCAACCGTCCAAGACCCGCTGGCGACACTCGAATACGCCCGCAGTTGGTTTGCCTTGGCGCAACGCCTAGGGGCCAACGATATCAGTCAATACCTTTCCCGCATCGACACCATGCTGAGCGCTATCGCACAAGGAGGTGAGCAATGAACAGGACACAACGACTCTCCGCGGGCCTGCTCTTTAGCGCGCTTGGCGCAACTGCGGGTGCAGAGCAACTGACGCCCCTCGGTGCGCTTCAGGGCGCAAACAACGACGGCTCAATTCCCGCCTGGGAAGGCGGTTACCAGCACCAACCGTCCGGCGCCTCCATGCAGACCTCCACCGACCCGTTCGCCAGTGACACGATCGAGTTCTACATCGACAAGAACAACTACGAAAATTACCGGGCGTTTCTCACACCCGGCCAAATTGAAATGCTGCGGCGTAACCCCGAGAGCTATCGGCTCAATATCTACAAGACCCGTCGAAGTGCAGCACTGCCACAACCCATCTACGACATGGCGCAAAAAAATGCTCGTAGCGCCAGACTCAGCGAGGATGGCAACGGCATTACAGGCTTTCAGGGTTACTACCCGTTTATCCAACCTGCAAATGGCCTGCAGGCAATCTGGAACCACTTTATGCGCTATCGCGGTGGCAGCCTGCTGCGCAAGCAAACACAAATCATTACCCAAGCGAGTGGCGATTTCGCGGCAGTGGGCATTGAAGAGGAGGCGGTGTGGCCCGAAAACCTGAATGACTATGACCCTGTAGAGGATCAAAACATCATCTTTATGGCCAAGCAAAAGGTCACCGCCCCCACCCGATTGGCCGGCACCATTTTACTTGTGCACGACACTCTCAATCAGGTTAAGCAGCCGCGCATGGCCTGGCTCTACAACGCCGGACAACGCCGCGTTCGCCGCGCCCCACAAGTGGCTTACGACGGTCCAGGAACAGCCGCTGACGGACTGCGAACCGCCGACAATGTTGACATGTACTCCGGCTCACCTAACCGCTATGAGTGGAAGCTCGAAGGCCGGCATGAAATGTATATCCCCTACAACAATTTCAAGCTAACGGAGCAACAACTCAACGCTGAGCAGTTGATTCAGACAGGGCATTTAAACCCGGCCTATTTGCGCTACGAGAAACATCGCGTCTGGAAAGTCGTCGGCACACTAAAAGCCGGGCAACGCCATATCTACCAGCAACGCGTGTTCTATCTAGACGAGGACACCTGGCAGATCGCCTTGGCCGAGCACTATGACAGCCACGGCTCGCTGTGGCGTTTCTCCGAAGGTTTTGCCGTGCAGTACGACTATGCCGATACCCCGTGGTACGCGGCAGAGGCCATCTACGACTTCAACAGCTCACGCTATTTGGTGTATGGCCTGATCTGTGATGCCGATGCGCCGATAAAATTTGGCTTCAAATCCAACAAATCGGAATTCACCCCGGCCGCGCTGCGTATTTCCGGCGTGCGCTAAGTTGCCAACGTTAACGGGCGCGCACGCTGAGGCCAAAGCCCCTCAGCGCAAACCACTATTGCCAGGAACCATCATGAACAACGCATCCAGCGACTTCTCCAGTAGCGAACTTGGTCCACTTCAACAATGGGAGCAATACGCCTACAAGCACCCAAGTCTTGATAAGGCATTCAAGGGCAAAAAATTTATCAAAGACCCACTCGGCCTGACCGGTATGGAGATATCGGTCAACTCGCTGGCGGCTTTCCAGGCGGTGCCCTTTGCCCATCGCCATACCCATAACGAAGAGGTTTACCTGTTTATTGATGGCGAAGGCGAGTTTCTCGCCGGGCAGACCTCAATCAAAATCCAACCCGGAACCGTGGTACGTCTGGCCCCAGAAGTTGAGCGCAGCTGGCGTAACACCAGCAAGCAACCCATGCACTATCTGGTAATCCAAGCACGAGCCAACAGCATGAGCAGCAGCGAAATTGCCGACGGTATTGCGCTACCAGGCAACCCCTGGCGCTGAAGCGTCAGCCTGAGACGCAAGCAACACCGGAGCCGCGGTGCCGGTGTTGCTCACCCTCCCAGTCGGCGGCAACAGTGCCGCGACTGTCGACAGATGCTTATACCGCCGCGAAACAATAGGGCCTGTTCACGTCAAAACAGGCTGCGGAAATATAGCGCGTGACACCAGTTCTGGGGATCTTGACCCTCTGGCTTGGCCTGCTGTGTTGCAGCAGTAGCCTAGCGGCCGCCCCCGTTCTGCTCACGGCAGACAGCAGCGGCAGCGGCTTTAACCTGTACGGCACAAACGGCGTGGCAACCCGCGCCGATTGTGCATGACTGGACATCCTCCAGGTTTCCAGCGGCTTAGCTAAGCTCTCGCCCGAGTAGGCGTCAGAACTGTCGATAGCGCCGCGGCACGTGCGCCGCGACCTTGCTCAGCAGTTCGTAGCCGTTCGTGCCACAGGCCTGGGCCAGCTCATCCACCGGCAACTGGGCGCCCCACAACTGCACCGCCGCGCCCAACTGCGCCTGCGGCACAGCGGTTACATCCAGGGTCAACATGTCCATGGCAACGGGCCCGACCAGCGCCACGCGCTGCCCGGCGACCCATACCGGCGTACCCGTCGGCGCCTGGCGCGGATAACCATCGGCATAACCGCAACTGACCGTGGCAATCCGCGAGTCACGCGGCGCAATCCAGCCGACGCCATGGCCCACGCGCTGCCCGGCGGCAACCTCATGCACCGCGATGATCTGCGCGGTCAGGCTCATGGCCGGGCGCAGGCCGAGCTCCTGGGCGCTCAAATCGGCAAACGGCGTCGCCCCGTAAAGCATGATGCCGGGGCGCTGCCAGTCCATATGGCTGGCCGGAATGGTCAGCAGGGCGGCCGAGTTGGCCAGTGAGCGCTGATCGAAATCCAGCTCGAGCAGATCGAGAAACACCTCCACCTGCTCCTCGGTCAGCGGATGGCCGCGCTCCTCGGCACAGGCCAACTGGCTGAGCAGATTGAGCTCCGTCACCTGCGCCGCAGTGCGCAGGCGCGGATGCCAGGCGCGCACCTCGGCGGCACTCAAACCGAGCCGATGCAGGCCACTGTCGAGCGTCAGCCACACCCGCAACGACTGCGCCAACTCGGCCGCCAAGAGCGCCTCAAGCTGCTGCGCCGAGTGCAGCGCCACATCCAGGCCCAAGTGCGCCGCCTGGGCATATTCAGCGGCCTCGAAGCAGCCTTGCAGCAGCACAATGCGCGCGCTGGCATGCAGCGCGCGCACCACCAGCGCCTCCTCGAGGCTGCTTACGGCAAAGCCGTCGGCCAGCTCGAGCAAGGCGCCAACCACCTCACGCAGGCCATGGCCGTAGGCATTCGCCTTGACCACGGCAAAGGCCTGGCGACCCGGCGCGCAGCGCTGGGCCAGGGCATAGTTGTGCTGAATGGCAGCAAGATCGATGGTGGCCAGCAACGGACGCATAAACACAGCCCTGAACGAAAACGGGCGCCCATCTTAACCGCTGGGCGCCCGTTTGCTGCTGCCTGTGTAGGCCAGACGGTCAGTCGTCGTCGAACTGATAACTGCCCGGTGCGAGGTTTTCAAAGCGCGAATATTTGCCCAGGAAGGCCAGGCGCGAAGTGCCGATCGGGCCGTTACGCTGCTTGCCGATGATGATTTCGGCCACGCCCTTGTATTCGGTGTCGGGGTGATACACCTCGTCGCGGTAGACGAACATGATGATGTCGGCGTCCTGCTCGATAGCCCCGGATTCACGCAAGTCGGAGTTGATCGGGCGCTTGTTCGGCCGTTGCTCCAAACCCCGGTTGAGCTGCGACAGGGCCACCACCGGGCAATTGAACTCCTTGGCCAGGGCCTTGAGCGAGCGGGAGATTTCAGAAATCTCGTTGACTCGGCTCTCGCTGCTGGAGCCTGGGATCTGCATCAACTGCAGGTAGTCGACCATGATCAGGCCGATCTCGCCGTGCTCGCGGGCCAGGCGCCGGGTACGCGCGCGCATCTCCGAGGGCGAGATGCCGGCGGTGTCGTCGATAAACAGCTTGCGGTCGTTGAGCAGGTTGACCGCCGAGGTCAGGCGCGGCCAGTCGTCATCGTCCAGGCGACCGGCGCGCACCTTGGTCTGGTCGATGCGCCCAAGCGAGGCGAGCATCCGCATGACGATGGAGTCGGCCGGCATCTCCAGGGAGTACACGACGATGGCCTTGTCGCTGCGCAGCACCGCGTTCTCCACCAGGTTCATGGCGAAGGTGGTCTTACCCATCGACGGACGCCCGGCGACGATCACCAGGTCAGCCGGCTGCAGGCCGCTGGTCTGCGCATCCAGGTCGGTAAAGCCGGTGGACAGGCCGGTGATCGCATCGCCCGAGTTGAACAGGGTGTCGATCCGGTCAATCGCCTTAGTCAGGATGTCATTGATGCCAACCGGGCCGCCGCTCTTGGGCCGCGCCTCGGCGATCTGGAAGATCAGCCGCTCGGCCTCATCGAGAATCTCCTCGCCGGTACGACCCTGCGGGGCGTAGGCGCTGTCGGCGATTTCGCTGCTGATGCCGATCAACTGACGCAAGGTGGCGCGCTCGCGGATGATCTGCGCATAAGCCTTGATGTTGGCCACCGACGGCGTGTTCTTGGCCAACTCGCCCAGGTAGGCCAGGCCACCGGTTTGCGCCAGCTGACCTTCCTTGTCCAACTGCTCGGACAGGGTCACCACGTCAAACGGGTGATTGCGCTCGGCCAGCTTGTAGATCGCGCGGAAAATCAGGCGGTGGTCGTGGCGGTAGAAATCGCCATCGGACACCTGATCCAGCACCCGCTCCCAGGCATTGTTGTCCAGCATCAACCCGCCCAGCACCGCCTGTTCGGCTTCGATGGAATGCGGCGGCACCTTGAGGGCGGAGGTTTGCAGGTCGTACTGCTCGGGAACGGAAATATCATTCATGGTCTGGGCTCTGTTGACGTATCTTTGCGCGCCGCGTTGCTCGGCCAACAGAGCCTAAGCAAACGCCGTACTGCAGAAAGACAAAGGGCACGTCAGCGCTTTCACCCTGACGTGCCCGATGTTAGCGAGCCTGCGCAGCAGCGCAAGCTCTCGACGGCATTTAGCCGGCGATGACAACCACCTTAACGGTGGCCTCAACGTCAGTGTGCAGGTGCACAGCAACGTCGTATTCGCCAGTGTGGCGAATGGTGCCGTTCGGCAGACGAACTTCGCTTTTCGCTACTGCAACGCCAGAGGCGGTCAGGGCGTCAGCGATGTCGTGAGTACCGATGGAACCGAACAGCTTGCCTTCATCGCCCGCGGTAGCGGTGATGGTAACTTCCAGCTCAGCCAGATGCGCAGCGCGCTCTTCGGCCGACGCTTTCTTCTCGGCAGCAGCCTGTTCCAGCTCAGCACGGCGTGCTTCAAATGCGGCCACGTTGGCAGCAGTTGCAGCAGTGGCCTTGCGCTGAGGCAGCAGGTAGTTACGGCCGTAACCAGCCTTAACATTCACTTTATCGCCCAGGTTGCCCAGGTTGGCGATTTTTTCCAGCAGGATGACTTCCATTTGGGTCTTACCTCTTGAACTTTTAACCTTCACCGTTCGCAGGACCGGCGCCATTGTGGCGCGCCAGGCGACCGCGAAAATCAAACAGACCATCAACAACAGCTAACAGACAGATCAGGTTACCGAGCAGCAGTACCGCTATGTACAGGCCAATCAGCCAAAAGCTGGAAAGGCGCTTCATTTCGATCAGGCCATGCCCCAAGGCCAGCCCGGCGAAAAACAGCGGCACCGTACAGATCGGTGCCAATACGGCAGCTTGCGTTCCCAACGCTGGCGTCACCAGGACGCCAAACAACAGTGCCAAGGCAACTGCCGGGGGTAAGCGCGCGCTACGAAACTCACGACCGAAGCCGCCTGGGTTGTACAACCCCGCTTGCCAGTACCGCGCCAACACCAGACTGAGAACACAGGCCGCCTGCAATGAGGAGGCCAGCAACCCGGTCAGGGTCGGAATCAACGAATCCTGCAAACCTGCGAGTTGTTCGGCCGGCACCTTGGCCTGCTCGATGAACTGCGGCAGCGCTGTGCGGACTGCATCCGCCAAGGCCTCGATCAGCTCACCGGAGGTAGCCCCCAGCACCAGCGCAAACACCACGCCGAGTACAACACTGGCCAACAACGTCCTTATCCAGGAACCGCTGGCGCGCAATACCTGCGCCAACAGCAGCGTGCCAAGCATGATCAGGAGAATGCTCGGATCACCCAGCACCCACCACGTCACTGCAGGCAACAACGCCCAAATCAGGATGCCGAAAGCATCGTTCATGCCGCGACGCAGCAGTACCAGACTGCCGGCTGCAGCACTCAACCAGAACAACAGCGGCAATGCCGCCGAACCCACCACCACTAGGGTGGCCTGCATACGACCGCGCATGATGAACTCAGCTAAGGCGCGCATGCGATCTATCCCTTACCTATGTCGACGACCCGGTCTCAGCGGCCGTGGCTGTCGGTGTAGGGCAGCAGGGCCAGGAAGCGGGCGCGCTTGATAGCGGTAGCCAGCTGACGCTGATAACGAGCCTTGGTCCCGGTGATACGGCTAGGTACGATCTTGCCGGTTTCGGAGATGTAGGCTTTCAGAGTGTTGAGATCCTTGTAATCGATCTCTTTCACTTCTTCAGCGGTGAAACGGCAGAACTTACGACGACGGAAAAAACGTGCCATGAGAGTGGCTCCTCAATAGATCCGTGGATTACTCGTCAGCGTTGTCGCTGTCGCTGTTATCACTGTCATCGCCATCGGCGGAGTCAGCGTGCTCAGGACGGTCACGACGCTCGCGGCGTTCGCTACGGTTTTCCTCAGCCTTGAGCATCTCGGACTGGTCGATAACGGCCTCGTCGCGACGGATGACCAGGTTACGGATCACGGCATCGTTGTAACGGAAGTTGTCTTCCAGCTCAGCCAGGGCTTTGCCGGAGCACTCAACGTTCAGCATCACGTAGTGAGCCTTGTGAACATTGTTGATTGCATAGGCCAGTTGACGACGGCCCCAGTCTTCCAGGCGGTGAATTTTGCCGCCGTCTTCTTCGATCAGCTTGGTGTAACGCTCAACCATGCCGCCGACTTGCTCGCTCTGGTCCGGGTGAACCAGAAAGATGATTTCGTAATGACGCATAAATGCTCCTTACGGGTTGAAGCCTGCCGAAAATCGGTCAGGCAAGGAGTGAATAACACGGGTGTCTTGCCGAGTGGAGGGCACAAAAGCGCCTGCCCGCACGGCAAGGGGCGCAATTCTAGAGAAGGGGGGACAGCGGCGCAAGGCAAATTGGTGATTATTTGTACAATCGAGCACAGGGTCTGTTGCCGTTTCATTCGTGGCGGCGCCGGAGCCGGCAACAGGCTCCTAGGCGACGGGCGTTGCGCCCGCCACCTGAAGCGGCGGCTACTTCTGCTTGCCGGCCCGCTGACGCACAGCTTCGAACAAGCACACGCCCGCGGCGACCGAAACATTGAGACTGCTGACACTGCCCGCCATCGGCAGACGCACCAGGTAGTCACAATGCTCGCGAGTCAGGCGACGCATGCCCTTGCCCTCGGCGCCCATGACCAGCACAGTCGGTCCGGTCATGTCTTGCTGATACAGCTCCTGCTCGGCTTCTCCGGCGGTGCCGACCAGCCACAAGCCACGCTGCTGGAGTTTCTCCAGGGTGCGCGCCAGGTTGGTCACCGCCACCAGAGGAATCACTTCCGCCGCGCCGCAAGCAACCTTGCGCACGGTGGCATTCAGGGTGGCCGATTTGTCTTTGGGCACGATCACCGCCAGGGCGCCCGCGGCATCGGCAGTACGCAGGCAGGCACCGAGGTTGTGCGGATCGGTCACGCCGTCCAGCACCAGCAATAGCGGCACGCCCTCGCTGCGATCAAGCAGCTCTTCGAGCATGGCCTCACCCCAGACCTGGCTAGGACTGACTTCCGCTACCACGCCCTGATGCACACCCTCAACCCAGGCATCCATCTCACGCCGCTCGCAGTTGCCAACACTCACCCGCGATTCAGCCGCCAACGCTAGCAACGCCTGAATGCGCGGGTCTTGCCGGCTTTCTGCCAGCCACACCTGCTTGACCCGCTTCGGGTGATGGCGCAACAGCGCCTCCACGGCGTGTACGCCGTAGATCTTCTCCAGATCACTCATGACTTTGCCTTGCGCTTGCGCGGTGCCGAGGAAGCCGGCGCGCCATCGGCCTTGCCGGCGCCCTTGCGATGGGAGCTGGCCTTGCCGGACGGCGCGGAGCTCGACTTGCCCTTGGGCGGACGCTTGCCAGCGGCCTTGGCCTCACCCAGCAAGGATTGCTTCAACGCGCGACTCTTATGCACGTCGGTGCTGGCAGCATCGCCCTTGCTCGGCGCGGCGCTCTTGCGCCCGGCCGGTGCCGCGCCACGCCCCTTGCGCCCAACCGGCGCATTGAGCATGCCTTCGGACATTTCGAAGTCGATCTTGCGCTCGTCCAGATCGACCCGCATGACCCGCACTTCCACGCTGTCGCCCAGACGGAAGTTGCGACCGCTGCGCTCACCTGCCAGACGGTGATGCACCGGATCGAAGTGATAGTAATCGCCCGGCAGCGCGGTGACATGCACCAGGCCCTCGACGTAAATATCTTTCAGCTCGACGAACAAACCAAAGCCCGTCACCGCCGTGATCACACCAGGGAAGGTTTCGCCGACGCGATCCTTCATAAACTCGCACTTGAGCCAGTTCACCACATCACGGGTCGCCTCATCGGCACGCCGCTCGGTCAGCGAGCACTGCTCACCCAACTGCTCCAGCGCCGCCTCATCGTACGGGTAGATGCGTGCGCGCGGCATCGCCACGGCGCCGGCACGACGCACATGCGGCGTATCCAGCTTGGAACGGATGACACTGCGAATGGCCCGATGGGTGAGCAGGTCCGGGTAGCGGCGGATCGGTGAAGTGAAGTGGGTGTAGGCCTCGTAATTCAGGCCAAAGTGACCCTGGTTGTCGGCGCTGTACACCGCCTGACTGAGCGAGCGCAGCATCACGGTCTGGATCAGGTGATAATCGTCACGCCCACGGATGGCTTCCAGTAGGGCCTGGTAATCCTTTGGCGAGGGGCCCTCTTTGGCCTTGCCACGGTGCAGCGACAAGCCCAGCTCGGCAAGAAACGCCTTGAGCTTTTCCAGCCGCTCCGGCGGCGGACCATCGTGTACTCGGTACAGCGCCGGAATCTCATGCTTCTGCATAAACGCCGCAGTGGCCACGTTAGCCGCCAGCATGCATTCCTCGATCAGCTTGTGGGCATCGTTGCGCTGGGTCGGGCGAATTTCCGCGATCTTGCGCCCGGCGCCGAAGATGATCCGGGTTTCCTGGGTTTCAAAGTCGATGGCGCCGCGTTCGTGACGGGCCGCCAGCAACACCTGATACAGGGAATACAACTGCTTGAGATGGGGCAGCACATCCTTGTATTCGCCGCGCAGGGCCTTGCCTTCGCTGCTCTTGGGCTGCTCCAGCATGGCGCTGACCTTGTTGTAGGTCAGCCGCGCATGGGAGTGAATCACCGCCTCGTAGAATTGGTAATCGGTCATCTTGCCGGTTTTCGACATGGTCATTTCACAGACCATGGCCAGCCGGTCAACCTGCGGGTTCAGCGAGCACAGACCGTTGGACAACTCCTCCGGCAGCATCGGTATCACGCGCTCGGGGAAGTACACCGAGTTGCCGCGCACCGTCGCCTCTTCGTCCAGCGCCGAACCAACCTTGACGTAATGGGACACGTCGGCAATCGCCACGTAGAGCTTCCAGCCGCCAGAAAACAGCTTCCAGCCGGAGGCATTCTTCTCGCAGTACACGGCATCATCGAAGTCGCGGGCATCTTCACCGTCGATGGTAACGAACGGCAGATGGCGCAGATCGATGCGCTTTTCCTTGTCCTTCTCTTCCACCTGCGGCTTGAGCTTGGCGGCCTCGGCCAGCACGGCGTCCGGCCAGACGTGGGGGATGTCGTAGCTGCGCAGGGCAACGTCGATTTCCATGCCCGGCGCCATGTAGTTACCGACCACTTCAACAATGTCGCCCTGGGGCTGAAAGCGCGGCGTAGGCCAGTGGGTGATTTTCACCTCAACAAACTGGCCGATCTTGGCGTTGCCTGCACGGCCCGGTGTCACCAGCACTTCCTGCTGGATCTTCGGGTTGTCGGCCAGCACAAAGCCGATGCCGCCCTCCTCGTAGTAACGACCCACCAGGGACTCGTGCGCACGGGAGATCACTTCGGCAATCGCGCCCTCACGCCGGCCGCGGCGATCCAGGCCAGAAACCCGCGCCAGGGCACGGTCACCATCGAACACCAGGCGCATCTGGCTCGGGCTGAGGAACAGGTCATCACTGCCATCGTCCGGCACCAGAAAGCCGAAGCCATCACGGTGACCACTGACCCGCCCGAGAATCAGGTCGAGCTTGTCCACCGGCGCATAGGTGCCACGGCGGGTGTAAATCAATTGACCGTCACGCTCCATGGCGCGCAAACGGCGGCGCAAGGCCTCGACCTGATCATCAGTGGTCAGGCCAAACTCCTCCACCAGCTGCTCACGATTGGCGGGCGAGCCGCGCTCGGACAGTTGCTGCAAGATCAGCTCACGGCTGGGAATGGGGTTGTCGTATTTTTCCGCTTCACGAGCGGCCTCGGGATCGAGGGATTGCCAATCGGCCATTAAATGAAATTACCTTTCTTTACGCATATATAGATGTGTTTGCCATGTGCCTATTGAAGCGCGAAAACGCATCGGGGTCAGCTTTTCAATCGACAATAATTTTTTTGCCGTCAGGGGTTTACAGAAAAAAGCCGCGCCCGTATTATTTGCGCCCACAACGTTGCTGAGACGTTGTACCACGGAAGCTTTGAGCAATCATTGTTTCTTGTGCCCAGGTGGCGGAATTGGTAGACGCACATGGTTCAGGTCCATGCGGTGGCAACACCGTGGAAGTTCGAGTCTTCTCCTGGGCACCATTATTCAGCAACCGAGCCGCTGGCTCGGTTTCGTTTTTACGGAGCAGCAACGCCGTACCGACCAATCGGTAGCCGCTGCAAATAAAGTCGATGAGCAATCATCGCAATGTGCCCAGGTGGCGGAATTGGTAGACGCACATGGTTCAGGTCCATGCGGTGGCAACACCGTGGAAGTTCGAGTCTTCTCCTGGGCACCACTCTTCAAAACAAAACCGAGCCATTGGCTCGGTTTTGTCTTTTCTGGATGCGGAAAATCATCTGCTTCGCCTCACACAGCCGCACAAAGCAGAGCGCGACGAACAACGGGAATAACAGCCGCAGGCTGGCCAGAAGGACGTTGACCGCTAGCGGTCTCTGAACAGCCTTTGCGAAGCGCAGCCGGCTGTCAGACCTTAAACTGGGCGAAGCTCGCCTTGAGCTGATTAACCAGACTCTCCAACACCCGGCCACTGGCCGCGGTCGCACCGACCTCAGCCGCCGCGCGCTGCGCCTCGCTGTGAATCACCTCGACACGACCACGCACAGCCCCAGCACCATCGGCTTGATTCGCCGCCGCACGAGTGGCGATTTCGATGGCACCATGCACTTCATCCACCGAGGCCTGCACCGATTGCTGCAAGCGCGCACTGTCGCGCAGCGCCTGCAAACCTTCGACCGCCTGCTCACCGGCCTGACCAATCACCGCCACCGCCTCACGCGCACCCTGCTGCAGCGCCGTGATATGCGCCTGAATATCGCCGGTGGATTGTTGCGTCTTGCTGGCCAGGGCACGCACCTCGTCAGCCACCACAGCAAAACCGCGACCACTCTCGCCCGCACGCGCCGCCTCAATCGCGGCATTCAGCGCCAGCAGATTGGTCTGCTCGGCGATCGAACGAATCACCGTCAATACCACCTCGATCTGCTCGCTCTGCTGGGCCAGACGCTCGATCACCGCCGAACCATTCTCCACCCGCGCCACCAGCGCCTCGATCAAGCCGCCGACTTTATCGGCAATCGCAGCATTTTCATGAGCCGCCTGACGGATCGCTAGCACCCGCTGCTGCGCATCGCGCATGGCCTGGCTTTCTGCCTGCGCGTCACCCGCCATCGCCTCCAGCGCCTGCAGGCTGCCAGCCACCTCATCGCGCTGACGAACCGATGCTGCTTCGGCTGACGCACTGCACAGAGCCAGGCTGCGAATTTCCTCCCCGGTGCGCTGGGCCACCTCTCCCGCCTCGCGCACGATGGGCTGCAGCTTGGCAATGAAGCGATTGACCGCATCCGCCATATCGCCAACCTCATCGGCGCTGTCCAACTGCACGCGTCGCGTCAGATCACCCTCGCCTGCCGCCAGATCCTGCAACGCTGCAATCAGCAACTGCAGGCGACTCAACACCCGCCAACCGAGCACCAGCGCCACCACCACCAACATCAGCAGCCCCACCACCAACAAACCAACGGCGATGCGCCAGCGCAGAGCCTCGGCAGCCGCTTGCACCGTTTCGCCACCATTGCGCGCCATGTCCTGGGTTGCCTGCTCGGCCAGTTGCAGGCGCTGCTGCAAAGCCTGAGCACTCTCCTGCGCCGCACCCGCCAGACTGCTGTCAACCAGCTCGCCGGCATTGCCGACCAGGGTCGCAAAACGGCCATCCAGAGCCGTTAGCTCCTTCTCAATCGCATCCAGAGAAAGGCCCAACTGGATCTTGCCAATCGGCGCGCCCATCGGATTGATCTCGACCTCCACCATATGCACCCGCGGATCTCGTGACGCGGCATCCACCAGGCGCTCCAGCGGCGTCTTGCCCTGCCCGGCCGCCACCAGCTCACGCACCTGGGCACTGCTGCGATTGAAGTTGCGGGTCAGGCGCTGACCCTGCGCATCGTAATAAACGGCGAAGAGCACGGCGGGATCGCGCTGTACGATACGCGTAAACGCGGTCAGGGCCGGCGTGTCGTTATCCCAGATGGCCTTGGGCGCCACACCAGCCAACAGTTGCGCCATAGCGTTACCGGACTGTTTGAGGCTTTCCTCCAGCACCTGGCGCAGCTGCACTTGCTCGCTCTTTAGCTGGGTCGACAGACCACTGCCCAGGCGCTCGCGCGTATTGACCGAAAGCGCCGCCATACCGGCACGCATTTCGTCTTCAGCCTTACCCAGCTCACCCGCCAGGCGCTCACTTTCACCGCCCAGCCGCTGAGTCAGCTCACGCACCAGACCATCGACCGTGGCATGGGTCAGCCACACCGCCAGCCCGACCTGCACCAGCATGGCAACCCCGAGCGCAATGAATACCGGACGCAGCAGTCGGCTGCGCAACAACGAGAAAAGAACGGACACTACGTAACTCCTTCCACCAGACACGCTCAGGCCATTGCATCGGCAGCGGACAATAAAGCTGTACCCCATAGCAAGGTATAGGTCAGCGCTACGGCTTTCGCCGAAAAGCAAAAAGGCCGCTCGAGAGCGGCCTTTCTGTCAACGCAGCAGCGATCAGGCAAATGGATGACGCAAGACGATGGTCTCGTTGCGATCCGGGCCGGTGGAAATAATATCAATCGGCGCACCGACCAGCTCTTCCAGGCGCGCGATGTAATGGCGCGCATTGACTGGCAGCTCTTCCAGGGTCTTGGCCCCCAGGGTCGACTCACTCCAGCCCGCCATCTCTTCATACACCGGCTGCAAGCCGATATAGCTGTCGGCGTCGGTGGGCGCCGCAATCACCGCACCCTGCTCGTCCTTGTAGCCGACACAGATGCGAATGGTCTCCAGGCCGTCCAGCACGTCCAGCTTGGTCAGGCACAGGCCGGAGATGCTGTTGATTTCGATGGCCCGGCGCAGGATCACCGCATCGAACCAACCGCAACGGCGCGCACGGCCGGTGGTCGAGCCGAACTCATGACCACGCTTGGCCAAGAACGCACCGGTTTCATCGAACAGCTCGGTCGGGAACGGGCCGGAGCCGACACGCGTGGTGTAAGCCTTGGTGATGCCGAGGATGTAATCGAGGTACATCGGACCAAAACCCGAGCCGGTGGCAATCCCGCCGGCCGTGGTATTGGAGCTGGTGACGTACGGGTAGGTACCGTGGTCGATGTCCAGCAACGAGCCCTGGGCGCCCTCGAACATGATGTCCTGACCGGCGTGGCGCATGTCATGCAGCACCGCGGTGACATCCGCCATCATCGGCTTGAGCAGGGCCGCGTATTCCATGCATTCGTCGAGGGTCTTCTGCAGGTCGATCGCCGGCTCTTGGTAATAATTGACCAGCACAAAGTTGTGATAGTCGAGCAGCTCGGCCAGCTTGCTGGCGAAGCGCTCAGGGTTGAACAGATCACCAATACGCAGACCGCGACGGGCGACCTTGTCCTCATAGGCCGGGCCGATACCGCGCCCAGTGGTGCCGATCTTGGCCTCACCGCGGGCCTTCTCGCGCGCCTGATCGAGGGCCACGTGATAGGACAGGATCAGCGGGCAAGACGGGCTGATGCGCAGGCGCTCACGCACCGGCACACCCTTCTCTTCGAGCTTGACGATCTCGCGCATCAAGGCATCCGGCGCAACCACCACGCCATTGCCGATTAGGCACTGCACGCCTTCGCGCAGGATGCCCGAGGGAATCAGGTGCAGTACGGTTTTCTCACCGTCGATCACCAAGGTGTGACCCGCGTTGTGACCGCCCTGATAGCGCACCACGGCAGCGGCGTGCTCAGTCAGCAGATCCACGATCTTGCCTTTGCCCTCATCACCCCATTGGGTGCCCAGGACGACGACATTCTTGCCCATAACACTTGTCCTCTTTACCGAAGCTCGATGCCGGCGCAGGCCGGCGGAAACAATTCAGGGCGCCAGGGGCGCCAGCTGCCAACGGCCGTCACACAGCTGCAACAGGCGATCACAGCCCGCCGCGCGCGCCGCCGCCAGATCCTGTCCAGGCAATGCCTGCACCACGCGCACGCCTTCGCGGCGCAGGCGCTGCACGGCCTGCCACAGGTACAAATCATGACTGTCCGGGGCCCACACGCCCGCCGGCAATTCAACCGCCGCCATCTGCCCGCGATCGACCAGGGATTTCAGATCCGTGGAGAAACCGGTTGCCGGGCGCGCACGGCCAAAATCGGCGCCGATGTCGTCATAACGACCGCCCTGGGCGATCGACTGACCCGAGCCGGGCACGAAGGCGGCGAAAACCACCCCGGTGTGATAGTGATAACCGCGCAACTCGCCCAGGTCGAAATACAGCGGCAATTCGGGATAGCGCAGGCTGAGCATGTCGGCAATCGCCATCAGTTCATCCAGCGCCACATGCACTTCTTCCGGCGCATCCACCAGGCAGGCCTGAGCCAAGTCGAGCACATCGCGATCACCACACAACTCAGCCAGTGCGCGCAGCATCTTGCGCGGCTCGGCCGGCAGGTCGGCGGTCAAGGCCTCGACCTCGTCAATCGCCTTGCGCTGCAAGGCATCGAACAGTTGCTGCTCGAGCTCGCCACACAGGCCGGCGGCACGGGCCAGGCCGCGGTAGATACCGACGTGTCCCAGGTCCATGTGTACATCGGGCACCTGCGCCAGGGCCAGGGTGTCGAGCATCAGGCTGATCACCTCGACATCGCTGGCCGGGCTGGCATCGCCATATAACTCGGCGCCCAACTGGATCGGGCTGCGCGAGGTGCTCAAGGCCCGCGGCTGGGCATGCAGCACGCTGCCGGCGTAGCACAGCCGGCTCGGTGCCTCGCGGCGCAGGGTATGGGCATCGATGCGCGCGACCTGCGGGGTGATGTCGGCACGAAAGCCCATCAAGCGCCCGGAATTGGGATCAATGACTTTAAAGGTACGCAGATCGAGATCCTGACCCGCGCCCGTCAGCAGCGACTCCAGGTATTCGATATGCGGGGTGATGACCAGCTCGTAGCCCCAGTTCTGGAACAGATCCAGCACCTGCCGGCGCGCCGCTTCGATGCGCGCTGCTTCCGGCGGCAGGATTTCTTCGATGCCATCTGGCAGCAGCCAGCGGTCTACCGTTGCCATTTCGCTATTCCCCTCTCGACCTGGGCGGCAAGCCTTCAGTGAAGCAGATAAAGGTGGCGAGGCCCCAGCAGCATGCTGGCCAACCTCATTCGTCGTGGCAGCGTGTTGCTCGGCCGCAATCACCGAGCCAACAGCTCGCGCCATCTCTGCGCAGTCAGGGGCTTGCGAGCATCCGCAACCCAGAAAATACGCTGCCCAGTTGTTGCCACATGCTTGCCACAGACGCAAAAAAGCCGGGATTTTCCCGGCTGGCCCATGATAACACGTTTTCTTCGACGGTCACCCCGACGGGCGCGGGACGCCCGTCGGAGATGACGTCAAGGCTTGGCTTTTTCCAGGTAGCGGAAGAACTCGCTATCGGGATCAAGCACCAGCACATCGCTCTTGTTGGCAAAGCTTTCGCGGTAGGCCCGCAGGCTGCGATAGAAGGCGTAGAACTCCTGATCCATGCCATAGGCCTTGGCGTAAATCGCCGCCGCCAGGGCATCGCCATCACCACGCGCCTCTTCCGAACTGCGATACGCCTCGGCCAGCAACACCCGCCGCTGGCGATCGGCGTCGGCCCGGATGCCCTCGGCCAGCTCCTTGCCCTTGGCGCGATGCTCGCGGGCCTCACGCTCACGCTCGGTGCTCATCCGCTCAAACACGCTGCGGTTGACTTCCTTGGGCAGGTCGATGGCCTTGACCCGCACATCAACCACTTCGATGCCCAACTCCTTCATCGCCAGCTTGTTGAGCAAGGCGGTGATGTCGGCCATCAGCGCATCACGCTCACCGGACACCACTTCATGCAGGGTGCGCTTACCGAACTGGTCACGCAGGCCAGACTCCAGACGGCGCGACAAACGCTCGTCGGCAATCTGCTTGAGGCCCGAGGTCGCGGTGTAGTACCGCTCGGCATCGGCCACTCGCCACTTGGCATAGGCATCCACCATCACCGCTTTCTTCTCCAGGGTCAGAAAGCGCTGGGTTGGCGAGTCCAGGGTCAGCAAGCGTGCTTCAAACTTGCGCACCTGGTTGATGTACGGGTACTTCATATGCAGGCCTGGCTGTACATCGGCCTGCACGATCCGACCGAACTGCAGCAATACGGCCTTTTCCGTCTGCGCCACGATGTAGAAGCTGTTCCAGGCCAACACCGCCAGGATCACGCCCCCCACCAGGGCCATCAGTGATTTATTACTCATCAACGGCTCTCCCGTGAACGCAGATCTCGCTGCTCCAGGTTGCCCACCACGCGCGTTTCGGGATTACCGCCCGACGCCGTCGTGACAGGGGCCGAACTGGCGCCACGGCCATCAATCATCTTATCCAGCGGCAGATAGAGCAGGTTGTTCTGCCCCTTGTCGCCGGTTACCAGCACCTTGCTGGTATTGCTGAAGACTTCCTGCATGGTGTCCAGATACAGACGCTGGCGCGTGATCTCGGGCGCCTTGCGGTACTCGGCGACCAGCTTGGTAAAGCGATCCGCCTCACCCTTGGCGCGGGAAACCACTTCATCGCGATAGCCGTTGGCATCCTCAAGAATCCGCTGCGACTGCCCGCGAGCTTCCGGCACTACGCCATTGGCATAGGTTTCCGCCTGATTTTTCTCGCGCTGCTCGTCTTCACGGGCGCGGATCACGTCGTCAAAGGCTTCCTGCACCTCGCGTGGCGCGGCAGCGTTCTGCACGTTCACCTGGGTCACGGTGATACCAGTGCCATAGGCATCCAGGAAGCGCTGTAGACGCTCCTTGATTTCGCTGGCCATCAGCTCGCGGCCCTCGGTCAGCACCTGGTCCATTTCGGTGGAGCCAACCACATGGCGCAGGGCGCTCTCGGTGGCCTGCTGCAGGCTGATCTCGGGCTGATCGACGTTGAGCACGAAGTCTTTCAGGTTGCTGATCTTGTACTGCACGGTCAGCGGCACCTCGACGATGTTCTCGTCCTTGGTCAGCATCTGCCCTTGCTTGGTGTAGGAACGTTCACGGGTAACGTTTTCCTGGTACTTCTTGTCGAACGGCGGCAGGTAGATATGCAAACCATCGCCTTCGGTCGTGTGGTATTTGCCCAGCCGCAAGATCACTGCCTGCTCCTGGGCATCCACGGTGTACACCGCGCTGAATAGCCAAAACACGGCAGCCACCGCCACGCCGATGCCGAGCAGGGCAAAACCGCCGGCACCGCCACCCTCGTCAGCGCCACGTTTTTTACCGCCACCGAACAGCCCATTGAGGCTTTCTTGTAGCTTGCGGAAGGCCTCGTCGAGATCAGGCGGGCCCTTGCGATCACCGCCTTTGCGGCCGCCCCAGGGATCCTGATTGTTCGAGTTGCCACCCGGCTCATTCCAAGCCATAGCGCTCTCCATACTGATAAAGCCAAGACGCGCCCACGGCGCGCCCGCCCATGCTACCGAATGCCCACTACCAGCAGCAAAGCCACTGACAGGGGCTTTATTGCAAAGTGTGTTGCTGAATAAAGGCGTCCGACTCCCAGCCTTCGCGACTGACCAGCCGATTTAGCTCGCTGCGCGGCAAGCGCACCGCCAACAGGCTGCTGCCCTGCTCGTCATAGGACTCCTGCTGCACCACGCCCAGCGCGAAAAACTGTGCCCGTAGGCGCCCCAACTGCTGCGGCAAACGCAAAGTGGCCGCAAACATGTCACTACCCAGCAGCTCTGCCAAGGCCTCACGCAACAAATCGAGACCGCTGCCATCCTGCGCCGACAACCAGACCCGTTGCGGCTTGCCTTCGGCATCGCGCTGGATCTGCGGCTCGACCCCTTCGAGCAGGTCGACCTTGTTGTACACCTCCAGCAGCGGCAGACTGTCGGCACCGATCTCGCCCAGCACCGCCAGCACCTGCTCGATCTGCGCCATACGCTCAGGTTCGTGGGCATCGATTACATGGATCAGCAGATCGGCATTGCTCGACTCCTCCAGCGTAGCGCGGAAGGCCTCGACCAGCTTGTGTGGCAGGTGACGGATAAAGCCCACGGTGTCGGCCAGCACGATCGGCCCCAGATCATCCAGCTCCAGACGGCGCAGGGTCGGATCGAGGGTGGCGAACAACTGGTCAGCGGCAAACACCGTGGACTCGGTCAGCGCATTGAACAGCGTGGACTTGCCGGCGTTGGTGTAGCCCACCAGGGACACCGAGGGAATATCCGCCCGCTGTCGGCCGCGCCGCGCCTGCTCGCGCTGGCTGCGCACCTTGTCGAGTTTTTGCTTGATCTGGCGGATACGCACGCGCAACAGGCGGCGATCGGTTTCCAGCTGGGTCTCGCCCGGCCCACGCAGGCCGATGCCGCCCTTCTGCCGCTCAAGGTGCGTCCAGCCGCGCACCAGGCGCGTGCTCATATGATCCAGCTGGGCCAGCTCGACCTGCAGCTTGCCCTCATGGGTACGCGCGCGCTGGGCGAAAATATCCAGAATCAGGCCAGTGCGATCAAGCACGCGACACTCGAACACGCGCTCGAGGTTGCGTTCCTGACTGGGGGTGAGGACGTGATTGAAAATCACCAGATCGGCTTGAGCGGTCTGCACCAGGTCGCGCAGCTCAGCGACCTTGCCGCTGCCGATTAGAAACTTGGCCGATGGCCGCTGGCGCGGCACAGTGACGAAACTGACCGTATCGGCACCTGCCGAGACGGCCAGTTCCTGGAATTCCTGCGGGTCTTCACGCGCCTCAGGGTCTTGGCCATCCAGATGCACCAGAATGGCCCGCTCACCACCACCGTGACGCTCAAAGAACAAAGCAGACTCCTATCAAGCGTTGCCGGGTTCGGCGTCGGCCAACTCGGTTTCGCTCGCGGTTGGCAAGCGCACTGGGCGGCTCGGCACCACGGTGGAGATGGCGTGCTTGTAAACCATCTGGCTGACGGTGTTCTTCAGCAGAATGACAAACTGGTCGAACGACTCGATCTGACCCTGCAGCTTGATTCCGTTAACCAGATAGATGGATACCGGAACGCGTTCCTTACGCAAGGTGTTCAGGTAAGGGTCTTGTAGCGAATGCCCTTTTGACATGTGCCGCACTCCTAATGAGGATCAGATAAATAGGGATCTAAGATCCAATAATTGTATAAAGCAAAACCGCTGCCTTATGCCGCCAAACGCTAAGGATAGCCGGCAACCAGCAAAATCTCAGTCCAATATGGAGTTGGCCTGCAGGTATTTCAAGGCAAGGGGCAGATTGTCCTGCGCCAGGCTGTCCAGCCAGTGCAACCCATCCCAGCCACGCAGCCAGGTAAATTGCCGCTTGGCCAACTGACGCGTGGCAATCACGCCGCGCTCCTGCATCTCGGCATGACTGAGACGCCCGTCAAGGTAATCCCAGACCTGGCGATAGCCCACCGCCCTTATAGACGGCATTTGCCCGTGCAAGTCACCTCGCCCGTGTAACGCCTGCACTTCCTCGACAAAGCCCTGCTCCAGCATTTGCTGAAATCGCTGCGCAATCCGCTCGTGCAGCACCTGGCGCTGCGCCGGGGCAATCGCCAATTGCGCCACAGTATAGGGCAATAGCGCCGCTTTCGATGCCTCTGCAGCGGCGCTATTGCCGTGTTGCAGCTGGCGATGGGCGGTCATGCTCTGCCCGCTCAAGCGGTAGACCTCCAGCGCGCGCAGCAGGCGCTGCGGGTCATTGGGATGAATGCGCGCGGCCGATTCGGGATCGACCACGCGCAATTGTTCATGCAGCGCCGGCCAGCCCTCGCGGGCCGCCTGGGCTTCCAACTCCGCGCGCACGGCGGGGTCGGCTGCCGGCATATCCGCCAGGCCTTCCAGCAATGCCTTGAAATACAACATGGTGCCGCCCACCAGCAGCGGAATACGACCCCGCGCCGTGGCCGCCGCCATCGCCGCCAGGGCGTCGGCGCGAAACTCGGCCGCCGAGTAGCTTTGCGCCGGATCGCGAATATCGATCAGTTGATGGGGGTATTCGGCCAGCACGGCCTTGCTCGGCTTGGCCGTGCCGATGTCCATGTCGCGATAGACCAGGGCCGAATCGACGCTAATCAGTTCGCACGGCAAGGCGCGAGCCAGGGCCAGAGCCAGATCGGTCTTACCGGCCGCGGTCGGGCCCATGAGGAAAATCGCAGGCGGCAGGCGCGCTGACATAAATAGCCCTTAGCGTCCGCGCAAGAAGAGTTTGTCCAGATCGTCCATGCCCAGCTGGGTCCAGGTCGGACGCCCATGGTTGCATTGGCCGCTGCGCTCGGTGTGTTCCATGTCGCGCAGCAAACCGTTCATTTCCGGCAGGGTCAGGCGGCGGTTGGCGCGCACCGCACCGTGACAGGCCATGGTGCCGAGCAGCTCGTTGATATGGGCCTTGATCCGGTCGCTGCTGCCGTACTCCAGCAGATCGGCCAACACATCACGCACCAGTTGCACACTTTCGGCCTGCTTGAGCAGGGCCGGGGTCTGCCGAATCGCCAGGCTTTCCGGCCCCAGGCGCTGTAACTCGAAGCCCAGACGCTGGAACCACTGGCCATGCTCCTCGGCACAATCGGCCTCACGCTGACTGACCGCCAGCGACTCCGGCACCAGCAGCGGCTGGCCGCGCAGGCCCTCACTGGCCATGGCGGTTTTCAGCCGCTCGTAGGTGATGCGCTCGTGAGCCGCGTGCATGTCCACCAGCACCAATCCCTGGGCGTTTTCCGCCAGGATATACACACCCTTGAGCTGAGCCAGGGCATAGCCCAGCGGCGGAATATCGCCCTGGTGCTCCGGCAGGCTCGGCGCCGTGGTGTTTAGCGGGGCAAAATACTCGCGATAGGCACCGGCCGCCTCGGCCATTGGCATTCCGCCTTGGGGCCGTGGCGCCTGGTAACCAGCGCCCGGCGCCTGCCAGGTTGAAGGCGCCGCAGGAGCTTGCAGCAGGTTGCCGGCCAGGCTCATTTCCGCCTGCGGGCCGAACTCACCGGCGTCCTGCCCGCTGGCGCGCAGCATGTTGTTGACGGCCGCGGGCGCCGCCAACTGATCTTCCGGGCGCACCTCGCCGAGGGCTCGGTGCAGGGTGCCGTAGAGAAAGTCGTGAACCATGCGCCCGTCACGGAAGCGCACTTCGTGCTTGGTCGGGTGGACGTTGACATCGACGGCGGCCGGGTCGATCTGCAGAAACAGCACAAAGGTCGGATGCCGACCATTGAACAGCACGTCGCGGTAGGCCTGGCGCACGGCATGGGCGACCAGCTTATCGCGCACCATGCGGCCGTTAACGTAGAAATACTGCAGGTCGGCCTGGCTGCGCGAGAAGGTCGGCAACCCCACCCAACCCCACAGATGCAGGCCATTGCGCTCGATCTCGATCGGCAGCGCCTGCTCGAGAAACGCCGGACCACAGACCGCCGCCACCCGCCGCGCACGACTCAGGTCATCGGCCGCCTCATGCAGCGCCAGCACGCTCTTGCCGTTGTGGCGCAGATGAAAAGCCACATCGAAGCGCGCCAGGGCCAGACGGCGGATCACTTCCTGCAGGTGCTCAAACTCGGTCTTCTCAGTTTTGAGAAACTTGCGCCGCGCCGGCGTGTTGAAGAACAGGTCGCGCACCTCCACCGAGGTGCCCACCGGATGGGCCGCCGGCTGCACGCGCGGGGCCATGTCGCGGCCTTCGGTCTCCACTTGCCAGGCCTGCTCGGCCTCGGCGGTGCGCGAGGTCAGGGTCAGGCGGGCCACCGAACTGATCGAGGCCAGGGCCTCACCACGAAAGCCCAGGCTCAGCACCTGCTCCAGATCTTCCAGCTCGCGAATCTTGCTGGTGGCATGTCGCGCCAGGGCCAGCGGCAGGTCATCGGCGGGAATGCCGCCGCCGTCGTCACGCACCCGCAACAACTTGCTGCCGCCTTGCTCGACGTCCACCTCGATGCGCCGAGCGCCGGAGTCCAGGCTGTTTTCCAACAGCTCCTTGATCACCGAGGCGGGCCGTTCAACCACCTCGCCGGCGGCGATCTGGTTGGCCAGGCGCGGGCTCAGCAGTTGAATACGCATGGCGTCGCTCATGGCTGCGCCGCCAATGCGGTGCTCGGAATATTCAGGGTCTGACCGACCTTGATGGTGTCGCTGCGCAAATTGTTGGCACTGCGCAGCACTGCCAGGCCGACCTGATAGCGCTGAGCAATCAGCGCCAGGCTCTCGCCGGACGTCACCACATGCTCGCGCGGCCCAGGGGCAATCTTGCCCGAATCGCGCTGCCAGGCGACGTAGGTGCCCGGCGGCGGGTTCTGCTGGAAGAACTGACGAATGCCGCTCTGGATCGAGCGCGCCAAACTCTGCTGATGGCTGAGGGTGGCCAGCTTGGTTGCCTCATTGGGATTGGAGATAAACCCGGTCTCCACCAGGATCGAGGGAATATCCGGCGATTTCAGCACCATAAACCCGGCCTGCTCGACCCGGCGCTTATGCAGCGGGGTGATGCGGCCCATATTGCTCAGCACCTTCTGGCCGACATTCAGACTGGAAGACAGCGAGGCGGTCATCGACAGGTCGAGCAATACGCCGGCGAGCATCTTGTCCTTGTCGTCCAGGCTGACGTTGCCGGCGCCGCCGATCAGATCCGACTGGTTTTCACTGTCGGCCAGCCAGCGCGCGGTTTCCGAGGTGGCGCCTCGATCCGACAGGGCATACACCGAGGCACCGAAGGCCGCCGCCCGTGGTGCCGCATCGGCATGGATGGAGACGAACAGGTCGGCGCCCTTCTTGCGCGCGATCTCGGTGCGTTTGCGCAGCGGAATGAAATAATCGCCGGTACGCACCAGTTCGGCCCGATAGCCGCGCTCGCCGTTGATCTGGCGTTGCAGCTCCTTGGCAATCGCCAGGGTCACATGCTTTTCGCGGGCGCCTTTGGGGCCGAGGGCGCCGGGGTCCTCACCGCCGTGACCGGCATCGATGGCAATCACAATCGCACGCTTACCGCTGGGCATTGGCGCGGGCGGCGGCAGCTTGGCCGGCGCCGGCTGCATGGGCACCGGCACCACCGGGCGCACGCTCGGCGGCGGTTTGACCGCCGCTGGCGCGCCGACCGGGGCCGGGTTGCTCGCCACGGGCGGCTTGTCCGCGGCGGCTCCGTCAGCGTCGCTGTCATACAGATCGACCACCAGACGATGGCCGTACTGCTGGTTGGGCGCCAGGCTGAAGCTTTTCGGCGAGACCGCCGCCGACAGGTCGATAACCAGGCGCAAATCCGTGGGGCTGCGCTGCGCCGAGCGAATGCTGGTGATCGGCGTATTGCTCAGCGACAGCGTCTCAAGCTTGGTCGCCAACTGCGCACCGGCTACATCGATGACGATCCGATCCGGCGCGCTCAGGGTGAATACGCTGTGCTGCACCGGCCCGGACAGGTCAAACACCAGGCGGGTGTTATCCGGCGCGCGCCACAGCCGCACGCTGCGCAAATCGGCGGCGGCCGCCAGCGCATCGCCAAGCAGCAACGCCAACAGCACACCCAGCCCAGCGGTACGTGCGCGCACGCCCATTGCCCATCCCATTATTGTTGTTCCTTGGCCAGAGCAGCACACCACGACTCACCACGCGCGCCCTGGGGCCGCAAAGACAGCGAGCGAGCGCCCGCTTGAGCGGCAATGGTAATGTCCAGGTCAGCCTTTGGCAAAACGCCGACGCCGCGCTCAGGCCACTCGATCAGGCACAGGGCCGCGTCTTCGAAGTAATCGCGAATGCCCATAAACTCCAGCTCCTCCGGATCGGCGAGGCGATACAGGTCGAAGTGAAAGACCTTGCAGGCGCCAATCTCATAGGGTTCCACCAGGGTAAAGGTCGGGCTTTTCACCGCCCCGACATGGCCCAGGCCGCGAATGATGCCGCGCGACAGAGTGGTCTTGCCGGCGCCCAGATCACCGTGCAGGTACAGGGTGCCGCGCCCCTCGGTCAGCGCCGCCAGGCGTGCGCCCAGGGCCAGCATGGCTTCTTCGCCCTCGATATGCAGGGTCACGACAGACACGGTGCAAGCTCCTCCAATAACTGACCAATGGCCGGCAGCAGCTCGCTGGCGGCCAGACCGCGACCCTGCCGGGCCAGGCGTTCGCCGGCGCTGGCGTGCAACCAGACGCCCAGGCAAGCCGCCTCGAATGCCGGCAAACCCTGACCGCGCAAGGCGCCGAGCAGGCCCGCCAGCACATCGCCGAATCCGCCGCCGGCCATCGCCGGATGACCACGATCACACAGGGCCAAACGCCCATCGGCGCTGGCGATCAGGCTGCCGGCGCCCTTGAGCACCACCACCGCCTGATAACGCCGGGCCAAGGCCAGGGCGGCAGCCGGACGATCGGCCTGCACCTGCGCCGTGCTCACCCCCAACAACCGCGCGGCCTCGCCCGGATGGGGCGTCAACAGGGCATCGGCCGGCAACTGCACGCCGCCACGGGCGAGCAAATTCAGACCATCGGCGTCCCACACCTGAGGTACCGCCCGGCTGGCCGCGGCGCTCAGCAGGCTGCGCCCCCAGGCCTGCACACCCAGCCCTGGGCCCACCACCAGCACCTCGGCGCTGGCACTCAAGGCCAGCAACTGATTGGCCGAGGCAATGCCGCGACTCATCACCTCCGGCAGGCGGGTCAAGGCCGCCGGCACATGCTCGTCACGGGTCGCCAGGGACACCAGGCCCGCGCCGCCGCGTTGGGCCGCCTGCGCCGCCAACAGGGCGGCGCCACCCAGGCCGCGATCACCGCCGACCACCAGCACCCGACCGTACAGCCCCTTGTGCGCCGTGCGCGGACGCCCGGCCAGGCGCGGCAGATTGGCCGGCGCCAGGCGCTGGGCGACAGGTGCAACGGCGCCGAGAAGGGCCCCATCGGCGCGCAGATCATCCAGCTGCAACAGCCCAACCCGATCCGGGCCGGCACCGGTCAGCAGCCCCAGCTTGAGGGCGATAAAAGTCACCGTCAGTTCGGCCTGTACCGCCACGCCGAGCTCGGCGCCGGTGTCGGCACACAGCCCCGAAGGCAGGTCCAGGGCCAGCACTGGCAAGTTACTGGCGTTGATCTGGCAGATGGCCGCCGCAAAAGGCTCACGCACCGCCCCGGTCAGGCCGGTGCCGAGCAGCGCATCGACCAGCACCCCGCACAAGGGCGCATCAACGTGCCAAGGTTGCACCGCCACCCCGGCGGCCAGCGCCTCGGCATAGGCTTCGGCCGCCGTATCACGCAGGGCGCTTGGCGCCACCACGGCCAGCACCTGCACCTGCCAGCCGGCGCGCTGGGCCAGGGCGGCCAGCAAATAACCATCGCCCGCGTTATTGCCGCTGCCGGTCAGCACCGTCACGCTGCCGGCCTGCGGCCAGCGCTGGCGCAAGGCGCGCCAGGCACCATGGGCGGCGCGCTGCATCAGCTCGAAGGCCGGCGTGCCGGCGGCGATCAGGCGCGCATCCAGTTCGCGCACCTGGGCGGCGCAATACAGCGGCAGGGGTAATGGTTGATGGCTAACAGGCATGCGTCGGCTCCAATGTCTGGCAGAATTATACCCACCTCCGCCCCGGTTTCTCGCCCATGCCCGCATCCAGTCTCGATCTTCCCGCCCTCAGCCAGGCCATCAAGGACTGGGGCCGCGAGCTCGGCTTCCAGCAAGTCGGGATTGCCGGCCTCGATCTGGCCAGCCACGAGGCCCATCTGCAGCGCTGGCTGGCGGCCGGTTATCACGGCGAGATGGACTATATGGCCGCCCACGGCAACAAGCGCTCGCGTCCCGATGAGCTGGTGCCCGGCACCCTGCGGGTGGTGTCGCTGCGCATGGATTGCCTGCCCGGCGACACCCAGATGAGTCAGCGCCTGGGCGAACCGGAGAAGGCCTACGTGTCGCGCTACGCCCTGGGCCGCGATTACCACAAGCTGATCCGCAAGCGCATTCAGCAACTGGCCGAGCGCATTCAGCAGGCGATCGGCCCGTTTGGCTATCGGGCCTTTGTCGACAGCGCCCCGGTGCTGGAGAAGGCGATTGCCGAACAGGCGGGCCTGGGCTGGATCGGCAAGAACACCCTGGTGCTCAATCGAAAGGCCGGCAGTTGGTTCTTCCTTGGCGAGCTGTTTGTCGACCTGCCGCTGCCGGTAGATGCCGCCCACACCGACGAACATTGCGGACGTTGCCGCGCCTGCCTGGACATCTGCCCGACGGCGGCCCTGGTTGGCCCTTATGTGCTGGATGCGCGACGCTGCATTTCCTACCTGACCATCGAGCTCAAGGGCGCCATTCCCGTCGAGCTGCGCCCGCTGATCGGCAATCGGGTGTTTGGCTGCGATGACTGCCAAATCGTCTGCCCGTGGAACCGCTTTGCCCGGCCCACCCAACAGAGCGACTTCCAGCCGCGCCACCAATTGGACAATGCCGAACTGGCGACCCTGTTTCGCTGGAGCGAGGAGGAGTTTCTCAGCCGCACCGAAGGCTCGCCGCTGCGCCGCACCGGCTACCAGAACTGGCTACGCAACCTGGCCGTGGGCCTGGGCAATGCCCCCTCGAGCATCCCGGTGCTGGAAGCCCTGCAGGCACGCCGCGACGACCCTTCGGAACTGGTACGCGAGCACGTCGCCTGGGCCCTCGAACAACACCCCAAGTAGGCCAACCCACTTCGACTTCGACTCCCCACTTCCGACTCACCACTCACCACTCACCACTCACCACTCACCACTCAACGCTTAATAAAATGCTCACGGTAATACTGCAGCTCGGCGATTGATTCGCGAATATCGTCCAGTGCCTGGTGGCTGCCCTTCTTCTGGAAGCCTTCCTTGATCTGCGGCGCCCAGCGCTCGGCGAGGATCTTCAGGGTCGAGACATCCAGGCTGCGGTAATGGAAGAACGCTTCCAGGGTCGGCATATAACGGCAGAGAAAGCGCCGGTCCTGGCCGATGCTGTTGCCGCAGATTGGCGACTTGCCCTTGGGCACCCACTGCTCAAGGAAGGCGATGGTTTGCGCCTCGGCCTCGGCGACGCTGATCTGACTGTCGCGCACGCGCTGGGTCAGGCCGCTCTCGCCGTGGGTGCGGGTACACCACTCGTCCATGCCGGCCAACAGCGCATCGCTCTGATGCACGGCAATCACCGGCCCGGTGGCGAGGATATTCAGGTCGCTGTCGGTGACGATGGTTGCCATCTCGATGATGACATCGTGCTCAGGCTCCAGCCCGGTCATTTCCAGGTCGATCCAGATCAGGTTTTGCGCGCTTTGCATGGTCGTACTCCTCGGCTTGGAGCGGCAGTTTAGCCCAGGCCCGGCACTTGCCCAACGCCTCGCTTGGCCGGCCGCGAGGATGTGCGGCCCGCGTGCTAAACTCGCAGCCGCTTTATCCACCCGCCGCACTCCCCACTCGGAAGCCCCATGGCCAAACGCCAACTCAACCGCCGGCAAAACTGGCGTATCGAGAAGATTCAGGAAGAACGCGCCGCGCGCGCCGCCAAACGCGAATCCCACACCCTGGAAACCCTGGAAGGCGGCGAACTGGGCCCCGAACAGCTGGGCCTGGTGATCGCCCACTTCGGCGTCCAGGTGGAAGTCGAGGCCCTGGCCGGCGAGCAGGCCGGGCAGGTCTGCCGCTGCCACCTGCGCGCCAACCTGCCCGCCCTGGTGACTGGCGACCGCGTGGTCTGGCGCGCCGGCAACCAGGGCATCGGCGTGATCGTCGCGCAACTGCCGCGCAGCAGCGAGCTGTGCCGCCCGGACAGCCGCAATCAACTCAAGCCGGTGGCGGCCAACGTCGACACCATCGTCATCGTGTTCGCGCCCATGCCCGAGCCCCACGCCAACCTGATCGACCGCTACCTGGTGGCCGCCGAGCATGCCGGCATCCAGCCGCTGCTGCTGCTGAACAAGGCCGACCTGATTGATGAGCACAACGCCGTGGCCCTGAACGCCTTGTTGGCGGTCTATCGCCAGCTCGGCTACCCGCTGCTGGAAGTCTCCGCCCACCACGGCAACGGCATGCAGGATCTGCAGGCGCGCCTGGACGGGCACGTCAGCGTGTTTGTCGGTCAGTCCGGGGTCGGCAAGTCGTCGCTGGTCAACAGCCTGCTGCCGGGCGTCGACCTGCGCGTCGGGCCACTGTCCGAGCTGAGCGGCCAGGGTACCCACACCACCACCACCGCCCGGCTGTTTCACTTCCCTGGCGGCGGCGAGTTGATCGACTCACCGGGGATTCGCGAATTCGGCCTCGGCCACGTTAGCCGTGCCGATGTTGAAGCGGGCTTTATCGAGTTCGACCAGTTGCTCGGCACCTGCCGTTTTCGCGACTGCAAGCACGACCGCGAACCCGGCTGCGCCCTGCTCAAGGCCCTGGAGGACGGCCGCGTGCAGCAGCAACGGATGAACAGCTACCGCAGCATTCTTGCCAGCCTGCCGACCTCGAGCCACTAACAGACCGTTGAAAAACGACCTGCGTTGGCAACACTGCACAGCACCGACAGCCAAAGGCCGCGATCATCGCGGCCTTTGGCTGTGTACTTACTGCTGATCGGCCGGCGGCCGGTCCAGTTGCAAGGTGCCGTCTTCGAAGATATTCAGGCGCTCGCGCAACTCGCCATCCTGCGCCGGCTCGCCGCTGGCGGCAGGCGCTGCGGCACCCTCACGCATCGACGGCGGGGCCACGGCTGGGGTCGCCGCAGAAGGCGCCGCCGGCTCGGCGGACGGATCAGGCTGCGCGCCATTCTCGCTGTCACCCTCGATACTGCGCTGGGCCTTTTTGGTCAGCACGATGATGTCGATGCGCCGGTTCACCGGATTCAGCGGATTGTCCCGATCAAACAGCGCCGAGGAGGCATAGCCCACCACCCGCGCCACCTGATCATCGGGATAGCCGCCAAACACCAGGGCGCGGCGGGCGGCGTTGGCGCGGTTGGCCGACAGCTCCCAGTTGCCAAAATCGCCGCGCCCGACAAAGGGCTTGGCATCGGTATGGCCACTGACGCTGATCTTGTTCGGCACCGCCTTGATGGTGTCGGCCATGGCCAACAGGATGTCCTCGAAATAGGGCTCCAGGTTGGCGCTGCCGCTGGCGAACATCGGCCGGTTTTCGGCATCCATGATCTGGATACGCAGGCCGTCCTGGGTGATTTCAAAGAGGATCTGATCCTTAAACTGCTGCAGTTGCGGATTCTCTTCGACCTTGTTCTGCAACTCCTGCAACAGCAGCTCCAGGCGCTCGCGCTCAACCTGTTCGGCCAAGCTTTCGGCCTGGGCCGGATTGACTTCGCTCTCCTTGCCGACATCCTGCTCCGGCCCGGCATCCTGCTGATCCTTGACCTCGGGATTGAGGGTCTTGTCCGGCGCCGGGGTTGGGGTGCCGCCCAGGTCGATGACATAGGGGCTGGCGCTTTCGGTGAAGCCCACCGGGTCCTGGAAATAGCCGGAAATCAGGCGCTTTTGCTCCGGAGTGGCCGAGGACATCAGCCACAGGAGCATAAAGAACGCCATCATCGCGGTGGCAAAGTCGGCAAAGGCGATCTTCCAGGCGCCGCCATGATGGCCGCCAGCAATCTTCTTGACCCGTTTGACGATAATCGGCTGATTATTTTCCATGCCTATCAGCTGCCACGCATGGCTTGCTCAAGCTCGCTGAAGCTTGGTCGATGGGCCGGGAACAGCACCTTGCGGCCAAATTCCACCGCCAGGGTCGGTGGCATGCCAGAGGCCGAGGCCACCAGGCAGGCCTTGATCGCCTCGTAGACGTTCAGCTCCTCCTTGGCATCGTGCTCGATCGCCGTTGCCAGCGGACCGAAGAAGCCATAGGAGGCAAGAATCCCCAGGAAGGTCCCCACCAGCGCCGCGGCCACGTGGGAGCCCAACTCGTTCTGCTCGACCGCGCCGAGCAGGCCCATGGTCACCACGATACCCAGCACCGCGGCGACGATACCCATCGCCGGCATGCCATCGGCAATTCGCGCCACGGCGTGGGCGGGGTGCTCCAACTCTTCCTTGAGGCTGGTCAGTTCCATATCGAACAAGCCTTCCAGTTCATGGGGCGCCATGTTGCCGGAGGACATGATGCGCAGGTAGTCACAGACGAAGGCGGTCATGCCCGCGTCCTTGAGGATGCCTGGATACTTGCTGAAAATCGGGCTGGCGTTCGGGTCTTCGACATCGGCCTCGATGGCCATCATGCCCTCGCGCCGGCTCTTGTTGAGGATCTCGTAGAGCATCTTCAGCACCTCCAGGTAGAAGGTGTGAGTGAAGCGCGAGCTGAACATCTTCAGCGCTTTCTTGAACACATGCATAAAGGTGCTGGGGGTGTTGGCCTGCAGAAATGCGCCGAGCGAAGCACCACCGATGATCATGACTTCGAACGGCTGAAACAGTGCTGCGACCTTACCGTGAGACAGGATATAGCCTCCGAGAACGCAGGCGAACACGACGATGATGCCAATGATTTTGATCATAATTACAACGCTTGCTGGGTCGGGATGAAGAGGCTCTGCAAACAGCCCTTCTATTTATCGGAACTTATGCGCCAGACTATAGCCAGTTAGGGCGAAAAGCCAATTTGACGCGGACCCCATGTCGACCAGCAAAGCACAGCCCCAAAGTCTTGCGGCCTGGCTCAAGGAGCTGGATGGCGTGCGCCTGCCCGTCAGCCGCGACAGCCTCGACCAGGCCCGCGCCGCACTGCGCAACAGCAACAGTTCGCTGCGCGAGATTGCCGAACAACTGCAGCACCGCCCGGTTCTGGCCCTGCTTATGATGCGCGGCGCCAACAGCAGCAAGAGCAGCCTCAACGAGCCGGCCGCCAACCTCGAAGTGGCCCTGACCCGCCTCGGCCTGCAGAGCGCAGAAGCGCTGCTGAGCAAGGTCAGCGCGGTGGCCGAGAGCGACATCCCGTTGCCGCTGCGCCAGCTACAACTGCTCAGCCGCCACGCGGCACAGCAAGCCAACGGCCTGTTCGGCGCGCGCCTGGCGCGCCTGTGGCATGACATCCAGTGCAGCAGCCTGCTGTTTCTCGCCCCGCTCTGGCCGCTGGTGGCCCGCTACCCGGAGCTGTTTAGCGCCTGGGAACAACGAGTGCTGATCAAGGGCGAGCCGGCCAGCAAAGTTGAACGCGAACTGCTCGGCGTGCCCTTGCTGCAGCTGTGCCTGGCCCTGGCGGAGAAATGGCGGCTGCCGGAGTGGATTCTGCATGGCTACCGCCTGCTGCTGAATGACCGCCGGCAACTGGCCAAGGCCCTGCGCATTGCCAGTAGCGGCGAGCAACCACCGCAACAACAGCAGCATCTGGATGACGACAGCGCCCTGCGCCGCTGGCTGACCCTGCCGAGCAACTGCATCCTGCTGGCCAACGGCCTGGCGGTTGGCGCCCATGAGTCCTGGGATTGCACCGCCAGCCGGCGCTGGCAACAGCTCACCGCCCTGTACCTGCAACTCAGCCTCGACGACCTGCAACAGCTCGTCCATCAGCAGGCCGCCCAGAGTGCCCGCAATCAGCCGATCGGCGAGCTCTGGCACCCGGCCCAGGCCCTGCTCTGGCCGTGGCAGGCGCGCCATCTGCAGGCAGCAACGCCGGCCAGCGCCCCGGCCCCAGACAAAACCGCGGTCGATGCCTGGCGCAAGCACTGCAGCGAACTGCTGCGCCAGCCCAGCGCCTTTGCCAATGTCCTGCAACTTACCCGCTGCGCCTGCGACGCCCTGCAGGCCTGCGGCATGCAACGCCTGTTGTTGCTGCTGGCCGACCGCCAGCATAGTCGCCTGGTCAGCCAGCAAAGCCTGGGGCTGAGCCTGCCCGGCAACAGTCTGAGCCTGGACCCGAGCCAGAGTCAGGTGCTGCGCCGCCTGCTCAGCGAGGCCACGCAACTGCGCCTGACCCCCGCCAACATCGCCCAATACTCGGCCCTGCTGCCGGGCAATCTGAAGAGCCTGTTCCCCGGCGAGCACCTGATCCTGCGCTCGATTGCCAACCAGCAACGGGTCGCCATGCTGCTGGTGGCCGATCAGGGTGGCAGCCCATTCAACGAAACCAGCCTGCAGGCCTTCGGTAAAACCGTGCAATGCATTGAGCGCGCCCTGGCCAGCTTTGCCAGCCGCACGCGCTAGGCACGAAACGGCAACAGCCCCTAACCTTTCCGCTACAATCGAGGCCTTGCCCTGACCTGGAAGCCATTTATGCCTGCCTTGCGCGACCTGCCGCTGGTGATCGAGCCGGCCCAACTGGCCGAGTGCCTGGATGCTCCGGAACTGATCCTGGTCGACCTGACCAGCGCCGCCCGCTATGCCGAAGGGCATATCCCTGGTGCGTATTTTATCGACCCCAAACGCACTCAGCTGGGCACGCCGCCAGCGCCTGGGCTGAGGCCCAGCCAGGCGGATCTGGAAACGCTGTTCGGCGAGCTGGGGCATAACCCGCAGGCCGTCTACGTCGTCTATGACGATGAGGGTGGCGGCTGGGCCGGGCGTTTTATCTGGCTGCTGGATGTGATTGGTCACCGCCACTATCACTACCTCAATGGCGGCCTGCCGGCCTGGCTCGGTGAAGCCCGCGAGCTGTCCAGCGCCACCCCACCGGCGCACCGCGCACCGCTCAGCCTGACGTTGAACGATGGCCCAAGCGCCAGCCGCGAGTACCTGCAAAGCCGTCTCGGCGCCAGCGACCTGGCCATCTGGGACGCCCGCTCGGCTGCCGAGTACCGCGGCGACAAAGTGCTCGCGGCCAAGGCTGGGCATATTCCTGGCGCGGTCAACTTCGAGTGGACCCTGGGCATGGACCCGGCCCGCGCCTTACGCATCCGCAGCGATATGCCCGAGATCCTCCTCAGCCTGGGCATCAGCCCGGACAAGGAACTGATCACCCACTGCCAGACCCACCACCGCTCGGGCTTTACCTACCTGGTCGCCAAGGCCCTGGGTTATCCACGGGTCAAGGCCTATGCCGGCTCGTGGGGCGAATGGGGCAACCATCCCGACACCCCGGTCGAGCGCTAATCCATTTGCGGGCGCCCAGCCATCTCCGGGCCGCCTGATTGTTTATTCGAATTCAAGGAGCTTCCATGCAACAGCGTCTATTTATCCTCAGCCAATACCTGCTACCCCACCACCTGCTCTCACGCCTGATCGGTTGTGCCGCCGAGTGCAAGGCGAGCTGGTTCAAGAATCGTCTGATCAACTGGTTTGCCCAGCAATACCAAGTCAACATGAGCGAAGCCGAAGTCGAGCAATTGGACGCCTACGAGCACTTCAATGCCTTCTTCACCCGCGCCCTGAAGGCGGGTGCGCGCCCGCTCGACGCAACGCCGCAGGCCATCCTCTGCCCCGCCGACGGCGCCATCAGCCAGCTCGGGCCGATCGAGCATGGTCGTATCTTCCAGGCCAAGGGCCACAGCTTCAGCGTGCTCGAGCTGCTGGGCGGCGATAACCAGCGCGCCGCGGCTTTTATGGGCGGCGAGTTCGCCACCATTTACCTGTCACCCAAGGACTACCACCGCGTACACATGCCCCTGGCCGGCACCCTGCGCGAGATGGTCTATGTTCCCGGCCGGCTGTTCTCGGTCAACCAGACCACCGCCGAAAACGTCCCCGAGCTGTTCGCCCGCAATGAGCGGGTGGTCTGCCTGTTCGATACCGAGCGCGGGCCAATGGCCGTGGTGCTGGTCGGCGCAATGATCGTCGCCAGCATCGAAACCGTATGGGCCGGCCTGGTCACCCCGCCCAAGCGCGAGCTGAAAACCACCCGCTATGACGAGGCCGCACGGGCGCCCATCCACCTGGAAAAAGGCGCCGAGCTGGGCCGTTTCAAACTCGGCTCCACCGCCATCGTGTTGTTCGGCCCAGAGCAGGTGCAGTGGGCCAGCGAACTGGCCGCCGGCACCCCGGTACGCATGGGCCAGCGCCTCAGCGACCTAGCCTCCTAGGGTCTGTTCCCGTTTCATTCGCGGCCGCGCCGGAGCCGGTTTTTGCGCGAGGCAAGGCGCGAGGAGCGTGATTTGGTTGTTCCAAATGAGCGACGAGTAACGCCGCCTCG
>Ga0209343_10000124_pt1 | contig 96265 bp, 127 predicted proteins | sample RifCSPlowO2_02_FD_184026 | JGI IMG/M metagenome (GOLD analysis project Ga0209343, IMG submission 184026) | Groundwater microbial communities from Rifle, Colorado - Rifle CSP2_plank lowO2_0.2 (SPAdes) (version 2) | ecosystem: Environmental > Aquatic > Deep subsurface > Groundwater | place...
ATAGCTTTAGTTTTAAGAAAGATGAATTAAAAGAGAATAATTTTACGGGCTATATCTATCATCCTGAGGTTTTGAACAAAAATATCTTAATAGCCTTTAAATGAATCTATTTTAATTTTTTCGACACCAAGCTCTTTCAACACTAATTTAAAAGAATCAACCATGAAAGGCGGGCCAGCAATATACCAAACTTTATTGGTTATATTCTCTACATGCTTTTTAATAAATGACTTATCAATCCTTCCTTTATTCCCTTCATATTCTGGATCATCTGTCATTGTATAGATGATATTTATATTTTTATTTTTTTCAGATAAATCATCTAACTCTTTTCTAAAAGCGGTTCTTTTCCTGTTTTTATTGGAATAAAGCAAGACAACTTTTGTATCCATTTCTTTTTCTGTTAAGTATCTTAGAATTCCTATAAAAGGCGTAATGCCTATTCCGCCAGCAATGAAAGATATATCCTTTTCAGAATCTTCATACTTGAATGCCCCATATGGGCCAGATAATATTAATTCATCTCCTTCTTGTTTATCGTTTAATTCCTGCTTCCATTCACTTGAATCTCTTATAATTGTTGCAAATTCTAAAACATCTTCATGAGGCGAAGAAGCTAAAGAAAAAGGCTTTCCATTATCTATTGATAACTCAATAAAAACATGCTGGCCGGGTTCATAAACAAAGTTTTCTGGCTTTTCAAGAACAAAAGATTTTGTTAGTTCTGCTACTTCTTTTATTTCTTTTATTTTGACGTTAAGGTTTTCTAAGATCATCTTAGTTTCCTATATCATGTTTTTTTATTATAACCTGGCCTTTATCCACCTTGATAACCACTTCGTCATCAGGTTTGAACTTTGTAGCTTTAGTAACGGATTCAGGCAGTTTAATTATTCCTGCTTTGATGTTTAAATTTGCTAAGAATTCATCCTCTTTTTCATCTAAGTCTGAGATAACTTTCTTGTAATCTTTATTTGTTTTCATGGCTTTAAATTCTTTTGTTTTTTCAAAGAGGAATTCTGCTATTTTTCCAGCAATATCTATTTTTGTTGCTTGTGTTAATCCCTGTATTCCTGGAGAGACATTAACCTCAATAACATAAGACCTTAATCCTTTTAGAACATCAATAGCGCAGATGTCTGCATTAATTGCATTTGCGCTTTTTACAGCTAAGTGCTCTGTATCAGCGTCTAATTTTACTTTTTTCCCTTTTCCACCTGAATGGATATTTGCCCTTAACTCCCCTTTCTGGGCTTTTCTCTGCATTGCTGCAACAACATGATCTCCGAGAACCAGAACTCTTATGTCTGTAGCTCCTGTTTCTACATATTCCTGAATAATGTAAGGCTGTTTGAAAACCTCTAAAGCATCTAGGATTGATTTTCCGCTCTCTGCAGAATCTGCAAACATGACACCTTTCCCGTGAGTTCCTGAAGGAATTTTTATTATAGCTGGGAAATGGGATTTTTCAATAAGTTTTTTAGCTTCTTTTACAGTTCCTGCCAGATAAGTTTTAGGCATTGGGATTCCTTCTTTCTGTAAATTAACTAATGTAAGAAATTTATCATGGCCTACTGTAAAAGACTCAGGAGAAAGAGGCATATAGCATTTATCTTTTAATGCTGCTGTTATTCCTCTGCCTAAAAGTGCGTACTTATAGGAACCTTTGCAATAAATACAATCATATTCTTCTAAAGGCTTCCCGTCATATATGACTTGAGGTCCTTTTTTATCGCCTAAATGGACTTCTACTTTTCTTATATCTAACATATCCACTTCTTTGAAGAAAGACTTGGCTTTTTCAGCCACCATCTGGCTGCTAATGCTAGTAAGACTTAGTATTGCTAATTTCATTTTCTTATTGGATCAATAATGAATTTTCCCCTTCTTATGATAGATTCCCCTATTAACACCTTATATTTTAATCTTTTCCTGTCCACAACATTGAAGATTGCATTAAACCTTTTTCCCCCTACTTCTAATTTAGCCCTTATAACAGGCCTTGTTGTTGTGCCATGAGCGTTTCTATAGTCCCTTATACCTATTATAGGACCTAGGTGAAGCACTGCGGCTAAATTAAGATCTATAGAACATCTGCTTGCTCCTGTATCGACCTTAGCTGCCACTTCCCTGCCTTGGATTTTGACTTTTTCAGACAAGCCAATAGTGGGTCTTTTCATACTAATTATCTTGTTTTGTGTCTTTTAAAGGTTTCTAAAGCTGTTCTTGTATATCCAAAAAATAAAGGATGTAGATCTTAGGTTTTTGCTATTTAACGGCATTTCTGAAAAATCCATGATTAAATGGAATACTAAACCTATGACTAATGGAAAAATATAGTAATTTAAGCTTAAAATTAAGATTATTAACCAGAATTCTGATGTGTGGAAAATATGCAATCTGTCCACTGTTTTTAATTTTAATCTTTTTTTGTGGAAAAAATAAGTGCTTTTGGGGTTGAAATCCTTATATTTTATAGAGTACCATAAATAGTGGTCTATATCGATTAATAAGCCTAAGAGGAAAACTAAAAAAGAGGAATAACTGTAAGAAGGAAATAATAAAATAGTTAAAATTATACATATTATCAAATGCTTGGATATATCCATGATTAAAAGATTATAGAAATTTATAAAAAACAAGCGGGGATGGCACAACTCGGTACTGCGCCGGATTTATAGGCGAATCTCGAATTGGGTTGTGAAAACCGGTTTCCATTAGGATATCTGGGTTCAAATCCCAGTCCCCGCGAATCTTTAAGTAACATTTAAATTATTTCTGTTAATTATAATACACATGAAGGTGATACTTGGGTGTGCAGGTTATGGTACAAGATTATCTAATAATATAACAAATGGGCTTCCGAAACACCTTTTAAAGATAAATGATAAACCGCTTATTGATTTTACTTTAGAAAAACTAGATAATGTCCCTGAAGTAATGGAAATTTATCTTGTGACAAATAATCTCTTTTTTAATTTATTTAAAGAATATTTAGATTCTAGAAATTTTAAAAAACAAATCCATTTAATTAACAATGGAACAAATAAACCAGAAGAAAGGTTAGGAACGGTCGGGGATATTCTAAAAGTAATTGAAGATGAGAAAATCAATGATGATGTTGGAATTTTCTTTCCTGATAATCTGCATAATTTTAAATTAAGAAATATGATATCAAAATTCTTAGAATTAAAAGCCCCTTTACTTGTTTGTTATGACGTTAAAGATAAAAAAATAGCAAAAACCTTGGGTGTTGTAAAGGTTAATGATGATGTTATTACTGAGCTTAAAGAAAAACCTGAAAATCCTGAGTCTACATTGGCATCTATAGGTATCTATTTATTCCCAAAACATCTTTTGCATAAATTTAAAGAATATAAAGAAGAGGGAAATAACCTTGACAGGATGGGTGATTTTAATTCCTGGATAGTTGGCAGAGAAAAAGTTTTTTCTTATGTTTATGGAGAAGCATATAAATGGTTTGATATTGGCACAGAATTTACATATAATGAAGCAATAAAAAGCTGGACTACATAATTTCTTCTAACATTGCTGCATAAGCAGGACGAGTTATGAATACCCCTATTGTAACCCCTGCAATTGTGGCTAAAGCAAATCCTTTTAACAAGCCAGCACCAGCCCATAATAATGGGAACATTGAAGCAAATGTTGCTACATAAGCAACCATAATTATGAAGAATGCTTTCTTTATACTCTGCTTTAATGGAGTCTGGTCTCCTTTTATTATTTCATCTGCAATTACTATCTGGTCATCTATTCCAGTTCCTACTGCAGCGATTATTCCTGCAATTGCTGCCACGTCAATACTTTGTTTAAATAAGGAAGCTAAACCAACTATTATAAATAATTCGGATAATAATGTAATTATCATGGGAATTATTACTTTTATTCTTCTGTATCTTATGTAGATTACAATGCAAACAGTAACCAATGCTGCTAATCCTGCCAGTAATGCATTCTTAAAGAAAGATTCTCCAAGAGACGGACTTATGGATTTTATTTCTATTATCTTCAATGTTGTCGGCAGAGAGCCAGTCAATAATATTGTCTGGAGAGAATTCATTTCTCTTATTGTGTTGTCTATAGCTTCTTTTTCTGTTGCTCCAGCTCCAGGGCCGCTAATGCTTATCCTTGGAGCTTCCACTCCTTTAAGTGAGGAGGCTATCTGCAAACTGCTCATGTATTTTCCATCTACATAAAGATCTAGGGGTTTGCTTAGATAATTAGCAAATGTTGAGTTTACTTCTAACTTTGAAGTTACTTCTGCATGGCTTTTAGCTGCTTTAGGACTTAACTGAACTGCAAACTCAAAAGTGCATTGATATTGAGCACCTTCTGCCTGTCTACAGTTGGTTATGCCAGAGCAGGTTCCATCATCTTTACATACTGAAACTATATCTTCCTTACTTCCTGTGAAGACTGTTTCATTTCCTATTTTAGCTTCGAACTTTCCTTGCGATGCTATTAAATCTTCAACATCCTCTCTTGTAGCTCCTGCAACTTCAACTATGACAAAATTATTTCCTGAGAGATCAGATGCTTTTCTTATTGGAACATCAGACAGACCATATGCATTAAGACGGTTCTCCATTACCTGCATTAATGTTGTAAATTCTGCATCTGTCAACTTTTCTTCTGGTTCCAGAATTACCCTTGTTCCTCCCTCTAGATCAAGACCTTTTCTTATGTTTGAATTGACTATTTTATCAATTGATATTCCTAAATGTTCAGAATTTTTTACAATGATGTAAGAATTTTTATCAGTTGTCAACCTTACAGTTTTATTGTAGTTTACTTTTTCTAATTCAGCAAGGTATGAATCAATATCTTTTACTTCAACATTATTTATAGATTGGATAATTTCCCTGTTTTTTGGATTTAAGTTTGCAGGCACTATTATTCCTGCATTTGCTGCATCACTAAGTGGTTCAATACTTTTTATTGCAATGCCTTCTCTTCCAAAACTTGGATTTATTGATAATAAGGCTATGAGCAAGAAAAATAATAAGATTAATATTCTGGGCCTTTTCAGAAGTGTCCAATTCATTTTATATTCCTCTTCTTAGCGTACCACATCAATATTGGAGCGTTTCCAAGATATGTTGCTATTATGTCTATTGTTACAGCTATTGCAATGATAAGGAAAATCTCTTTTAATACTGGATTTACAGCAAATAAGATTGCTGCTATCATTGCTGCTATTGTTGTTATGCTCATGGTAAGGCCTGTTTTTATTGCTCCCACCATTCTAGACAATAAATTTGAATTCTGCCTTTTTAACATTCTTGTTGTCAATAAAACATCAGTATCTATGCTGTAACCTATAACTAAAAGAAATGCAGTGATACTTGGCGCGCTTAATTTCATTCCTAAAAAACTAACAATTGCCAATGTTGAGATTATATCTATTAATGCTGCGATTATTACTGCAACAGAAGGTATGAAAGTTCTGAAAGATATCAAAACTGTTAAAGCCATTAAAATGAATGAGATGATTAATACTATTATTAGAGATTTATAGAAGCTTTCTGCAAATGCTGCATTTATTATTCTTGTATTATACTGAGAATTTTCGAAACCTATCTCTGAACTTAGAAACTCTTTTAATTCATCTTCATCTACATTACTTATCTTTATTGTAACTCCTAAACTTTTTCTGGATGAAAAATCACTTAACTCTCTTACTGAAAAATCCTCATATTTTGTTCCAAGAATGGATTCTACTTCTGTTGATGTTAAACCGGGTTTGTCAATTGTTACTTCTATACCTCCTTTTAGCTCTACATCTCTTTGGATTATTTCTCCTGTGTTTATGTAATTAAAAGTTAGAAATCCTATACTCAATAATAAGATTAAAATAGGAATTATCATTAATTTCTTATAATGAATATCATAAAATTTTTCTACATTTTCTCCCATGTTAAATTAGCTTAAAATAGCATTTAAATAGTTTATTGTTTAAATTTGGCTATGATAGAAGTTTTAAGATTAACCCATAGAATAAGAAGAGATCCCAGATTAAGTTCTCATGTTGCCTTGACTGCAAGAGCTTTTTTAGCTGATAAAATATATTATTCTGGCGATAGAGACAGCAAATTTGAATCTTCAATAAACAACACTGTTAACAGGTTTGGAGGGCCTTTTGAAATTTTATATGTTGAGGATGCTTTAAAGTTTGTTAAAAAAAGAAAGGAAAATGGATTCCTTATAATCCACACAACCATGTATGGTTTAAAACTGGATGGTGTTATTAACAAAATAAAAGCCTCTAAAAACATTTTAATAATAATTGGGAGCGAGAGGGTTGAACCTGGATTTTATGAATTATCTGATTATAACGTAAGTGTTACCAATCAACCACATAGTGAAGTGGCTGCATTGGCTGTTTTTTTACATATGCTGAAAAATGGAGAAGAATTTGACCACAAATTTAAGGACTCTAAATTAACGATAAACCCAGATAAAGCTGGAAAAGTTGTTGTGGAGAAGAGATAGAAATTCTTTTAAATTGTATTCTAACTCTATATTGATGTGCCCCAATAGCTCAGTTGGTAGAGCGTTTGGCTGTTAACCAAAAGGTCCGAGGTTCAAGTCCTCGTTGGGGCGACTTATCTTTTCTAAGCTTTTAGTTCTTTTTTATTTTCTAACATCTACTTCAAAAACATTATAAAGGATTAAATAATCTATAGATTTATGGTGAGCTTATTCGGAGGATATGCTACAGTTTATCCATTATTGCTTTATACACTAGGAATTGTTCTTTATGGGATATTTATATTTTATCTCTGCAATTCTCTTTCAAAAAGGGATTTAATTGCTCTTGATTTACGCAAATATTACTGGGGTTCTCATCTTCTGCTTAAGAAAAGCATTACAATAGGATTGTATATCTATACTTATGCAGTTATATTTCCATTGCTGACTTTTATCTGGTTTGGGGCATTATCTCTATTTGTATTATTTTTAAGCGGAGAGCAAAGTTTAAACCAAATATTATTATTGACTATGGCTGTTGTTGCATCTACAAGGATAGTTGCTTATTTTAACAGAGAGCTAGCAAGGGATCTTGCAAGAGTTATTCCATTTACTGTTCTTGGAGTTTTATTGATAAATTCACCTACAATATCAGTACCTGATATAATCACCAGATTCAATGAGGTTCCCCAGTTTTTAGGCAAAATTTTTAATTATTTACTTGTTGTAGTGCTGCTAGAATTCTTCATCAGAATACCTTATAGTATATATTCTCTTTCAATAAATCAAGAAATTGGAGAGGATGAAGAAACTCCTGAAAAAGAAGCATAATGATGAATAGTATTTTAAAACAAAAAAGTCTATCTCATTTTGTATAATTTAAAATATATATTCAACTCACTAGTCCATCGGACAACCTCTCGCGCGAGACTTATAAATACTAATTTTGTTAATTTTTTATGAAACTGGATATTCCTAAGATTGATTTTAATAAATCTGATATTAACAGAAAAGTTACTATTCCTACTAAAATGACTCAAAAATTGGCTTATTTTATTGGTGTCCATGTTGGCGATGGTTGTCTTAATGCGTATAAACGGAAAACCTGTAATACTATTGATTACAATGTTGAATACTATGGACATGAAATTGACGAAGCAGAATTTCATAAAGATTACATAGCACCCTTAATCAAGGATTTATTTAATATTAAAGTATGGGTTTACGCTGGAAATAAAACAACAATAAGAACTAGTTTTAGATCAAAAGCTGTTTTTTATTTTTTAAATCGGGTAATAGGCCTTCCTGCTGGTTCTAAAAGAGATATGAATGTTCCTAGCCTAATAAAAAGTTCAAATTTTAGAATTAAGAAGGCTTTTTTGAAAGGTTTAACTGACACGGATGGTTGCATAAGCTTTAAGAAAAGATACAAACGAAGGAATTACTATCCCTCTATAGGGATCAATAGTCAGAGTAAAAGTTTAATTATATTTGTCAAGTTCATTTTAGATAATTTAAAAATAAATTCTTGTGTATGTTATAATTTAAGAAACTATAGAAATGGAAAGATAAATTTCGAACACCAGATTGATATTAGTGGTAGGAAAAATCTGGATATTTGGATGGATAAAATTGGTTTTAGTTCATCTAAACACCTTACTAAATATGATGTATGGAAGAAATTTGGATTTTGTCCGCCTAACACAAATATAATTGAAAGGCGAAAGATTTTAAAAGGTGTTGTTGATATTAATTCTTACTATGGGCCTGTGGCTCAGCCTGGTTAGAGCACCACATTTTCCTAGATAAAGAGAAGGTGAGTCTGATAAGGTGGGGGTCGTCAGAGGTAAGAAATTATCGACGAATTCAAATCTGATCAGGCCCATACTTATTTTACTAAATCACCAATAAAGAATTCTTCTAACTGATTCGCTTGTTTGGGGTTGTTATCATGCTTTCCCCTAAAGGCGGAAGTTCCATCTATACCACATATTTTTAGAATGTTACTTGCTCCTCCAGGATGCTGGTCTATCCATGATGTTAAATCATATACCTTATCATCAACTACTGAATAACAGCTTTCTCTTGAATTATGTTTTTTAACTTCTTCCATGTTTAATAAAGTCATCATCCCTGTTCCCTTGTTGGAATTCATCATATTCCTTACTTCAATTGTTTCTGCTTCAGGAATAGTTATATCTACACTACCAACTTCTGTAGTTTCTGGAACAATTATTTCTAAGTTATCCTGTTCTTTAATATTCTGAGGATTATCTGACCCACAACTAGTTATTAGTAATGATACAAGAATTAAAAAAATTAATTTTTTCATTTTAATTCTCTTTTGTAAAAAAACTCTTTTTTATTTTGCTATCTAAACTTAGGTAATTGCTTCCTGATAAAGCAAGAGATAGTGAAGCTAAGGATAATCCAAAGTCTCTAACTGCTGTTGGACCATAACCTAATGAGATTATTATTGGGATTAGATGTAATGAAAAGATTAAAGCTGCTATTCTTGTAAACAAACCTAGAATTAATAAAATCCCAATTATTAATTCAATTGCAGCATTTATGTAGATTGCTGTTGCAGGAGTTAAAAAAGAAATATATCCAGGAACTAGTCTTGTCCAGGAATCTGGATTCATAAACTGGTTTATTGAGAACCATAATACTACGATGCCTAATCCTAATCTTAATATTAAAGTTGAATATTTTTTCATCTTACATTACTTTTGCTCCAATTTCTATGTCTTTATCTGGCTGGGCTAAACTGACTTTATCCTTGAATACTGCGGCTAATAACATGCCCTGACTTTCAATGCCCCTGATAACTGCATGTTTTAAATTTCTAATGACTATGACTCTTTTATTTATTAGTTCTTCTTTTTTATAATTTTCTTTTAAACCTGAGACAACCTGCAGTTCATGCTCCCCTTTCCCTAAATCTAATATTAGAATGTAGAGTTTTTTTGCATCAGGATGATCTCCTACTTCTTTTATTCTTGCTACCCTTAAGTCTAATTTGCTAAATTCTTTTATATCTATCTTATCCAAATTGTTTTCTATTTTATCCGGTTTAAGCATTTTTTCCTCTATTTTATTGAATAATATTCCTTCTTTCTTTACTTTATAAATTTTTACTAAACCTGGTTTTGCTTCTTTTAAGTTTCCGGGTTTTTGATTTAATTGTTTTAATATCTTATTTGAAGTTTCCGGAAGAAAAGGACTTAATAGGATTGAAAGGATTCTTATTGATTCTAATAAAGAATAAATATGTTTTTCTAATTCTTTTCCTTTCATCTCCCAAGGCTTTTCCTGGTTTATGTGCTTGTTGCATTCATTTATGAATTTCCATACTTCGCTTAATGCATTATTTATTTCAAAGTTCTCCATTAAAGAATCTATTTTTTTAATATTTAATTTTGAGAATAATTTTTTATCTACTTGTGATTTTTTTAGACCTTTTGAAAAATTTTTTTCTGCTAAAGTTAATACCCTGCTGACTAAGTTTCCTAAATCATTTGCCAGCTCATTATTGTGTCTTGAGGTTAATGCTTCTTCTGAGAAGTCTCCATCATCGCCTAAAGATACTTCTCTTAATAATACATACCTTATAGAATCGGCAGGATATTTTGTTGCCAGTTCAATTGGATCTATACTATTTCCAAGAGATTTTGATATTTTACTTCCATTGACTGTTAAATAACCATGCACTAAAATTCTTTTTGGCTGAGTTATATTTGCTGAAAATAATATTGCAGGCCATATCACAGAATGGAACCAATTAATTCCTTTTCCTATCACATGTACATCTGCAGGCCAATATTTCTTGAATTTTTTGCCTTTTGGATAGTCTAATGCAGAAACATAATTCCCTAAGGCATCATACCATACATAGATTGAATGCTCTTTGTCTATTGGTGTGATTATACCCCATTCAGTGTTTTTCCTGCTAACTGACAGATCTTTTAACTCTTCACTTTTTAGTCTTGCTAATATTTCATTTTTTTTATCTTTTGGAATTATGAAATCTTTTGAAGAAACTAAACTTATTATTTTATCTTTGTATTTACTTAGTTTAAAAAAATAACTCTCTTCTTCTCTCCATTCAGGCTTTTTATTGTGCTCTGGACATTTTTCATCTACTAAATCTTTTTCTGTCAGGAAAGCTTCGCAACCCAGACAGTAATACCCTTCGTATTTGCCCTTGTAGATATCTCCTTTTTTGAATGATTTGCTGAATATTTCCTGTGAGAATTTAATATGTCTTTTTTCTGTGGTCCTTATGAAATAATCATTTGAGATGTTGAAAACTTTACATAACTCCTGGAAGATTTTAGCGTTATCATTTACAAACTGTTTTATTGGCTTCCTTGCTTCTTTTGCAGCCTCTGCATTTTTCTGCGCATTATCATCAGTTCCTGTTAAGAAAAAAACATCTTCTCCTTTTATCCTATGCCATCTAGCCAAAACATCTGCTATTATTTTTTCATATGCATGGCCTATATGCGGGCGACCATTAACATAATCAATTGCTGTTGTGATATAGAATTTTTTCATATTCAGTACCTTAAGTTTATTTTACAAACTCCACGTTTGGTAAATCTTTAAATGCATTGTCTCCTGTTAGGAATTTTATGTTTAATCTCAATGAGATTACATATCCTATACAATCTATATAACTTGGATTAATCTTTTTATTCTTACTTTTTAAATGTATTCTAAATTTAACTCCGTCTTTTATATCTTTATCTAAAATCTCTATGCAGCAGGGCTTGAAAAAACTGAAATAGTAGTCTGCTTTTTCTTCTCCCATTTCTGAAATCCAACTATTGTAGCATTCAATTAGGTTAATTTTTGTTATTATTACTTTCGATTTTGTATAGCCTTTATAGTTTTCATTACCATTTATTATTTCTATTAATGCGTAGCTATCAAAGAAGTAGTTTACCATCCTTCTTTCATTTCATCTTTCATTTGTTGGGCAGATTTTTTAAATTTAAATGTTCCAAATACTTTTTCTAAATCTACATTCTTACCTTCCGGAACTAGAAATTCTATTGTGCTTCCTTCTTTCAGATTCTTTTTTCTGACTATATTAGTCGGAAGGATTATTCCTAATGAATTTCCCCATTTCTTTATTTTTAATTTGGCTTCTATCATAGTTATACTAAGTATAACTTGTTTATAAACCTTTTGAATGCGCCAACGGGGATTTGAACCCCGGTCAGAGCCTGATTCCTTTAATTATTGGGAAGGCCCTATCTTGACCCCTAGACTATTGGCGCTTGTTGTTTAACCTAACTCTATTCTTTTTCAATTTCTTTAACTATTTCCTTCCATTCATCTAAATTTAAAGTATAAACTCTTTTATCTAAAAAGCTTAATTTTGGAACTTTTTCTTTTGATTGTTTTTTAGTTAATTTTAATATTTTACAGAAAGATTCACGAACAGCATTTTCTAGCTTCTTATCTGATTGTAAATAAATTTTCCTTATTACTTTTTCTTTTTCATTCATTTCTTTATGCTTTATTGATATAACTTTAGATTTTATTTTTGGTTTTGGAAAAAAAGCGTCTTTATTTACTTCCTCTAATGTTTCTATTTCAAAAAACATAGGAAGCAATAGTTTTAACATGCCCTTTTTCATAAAATTATTTGGAACTGTAAATACTGCTAGGTTAAACTTGCTTATAATTAAAGGCCTTACTAAAGATTCTATCACTGAATAAGGTAGGTTTCCTATTATTTTATCAAAATCTAATTCCTTGAAATTAGTTATTGACTCATTTAAGACTTCTACATTTTTAAATTTCGAGATTAATTCTGATGATAATTTATAACTTAGTTCTATTACCACTAATTTATCAGTTTTCTTTATTATGTATTTTGTCAATGCCCCTTTTCCGGGGCCTATTTCAAGCACAGTTTCATCTTTTTTTATTTTTAGATGAGAAACTATTCTTTCACATAATTCTTCATTAATCATAAAATGCTGGTCTAATTTCATAAGCAAAAGGTTATTATATGGATTTTTAAATGTAATTTTTATGGAACTTTTGAGAATTGGAAACTGCAAGGAAGAAATAGGGAAGATAACTAAAGGGAGTATAGTTGTTAAATTAAATAATGAATTAAAGATTCCTGTTTTTATAGTATCTGGTAAAGAAGAAGGGCCTACTGCTTTTATTTCTGCAGGAATGCACGGTGATGAGCTTAACGGAATCCAGGTTGTAAAGATTTTGAGGGATATGATAAATCCTGATTCTTTAAGCGGCAGAATTATATTTATCCCTGCTATAAATATTCTAGGCTTTAAGGAGTGCTCAAGGCTTTTTCCTTTGGATAATAAAGATTTAAACAGGCAATTTGGAAAGAAAAATGTAAATTTTCCTTCAGAAAAAGTAGCAAAGGCTATATTTGATGAAGTTGTTAAAAAATGTGATTTTGGAATAGACTGCCATGATTCTAATGCTGAAAATGTTTTGTTAACACATCCTAGAATATTAAGCAATAATGAAGCTCCTGAAGTTACAGCATTAAGCAGGATATTTGGAACTGACTTGATAATGGAAAGAAATGGGAAAAAAGGAATGCTTGCTATTGAAGCTTATAGAAAATTAAAAGTGCCTGTTTTGACAATTGAAATTGGGGGAGGTGTGAAGATCTGGGATGAGTTTGTTGAAGAGGGTGTTAAGGGAATAATGAACATTCTTGTTTATAAGAAAATGATTAATGGCATTATTGATGTTCCTATCAGGCAATTTATTTTAGATTATAGACATGGTTATGCTGCTCCGTTTTCAGGATTGGTTGATGTAAAGGTTAATTTGGGAGATGCAGTTGATGAAGGAGAGGTTATAGCAACATTGTATGATCCTGAGAAGGATTTTGTAAAGGAAATAAAAGCAGAGCATCCAGGGGTTGTCTTTTCTGTCAGGTTAAAGAGTAAAATTAACAAAGGAGAAACCATGTTCTCTGTTCTGCACTTCAAACATGGGAAGAATAAAGCTTATGCATTAAATGCTGAAATGATTCTTAATAAAGAAATTATTCATGGTGTTATTTTAAGACCTACAAAAGTTTTGGATACTTTCTTATCTATATTTGACAGCTCTTATAGTTTAATTGACAACGTTATTGGGGATAGATTAGAGAAAATAAAGAAATATTTTAAGAAGTAGAATTTTAGAAGAAACTAGGATATTGTTCAATAATGTACCTTTTATTAATGCCTCTCCTAGGTGAACCTCTCCTTAGTGCTCTTTCTAATTTAATTTTCCCATCAACAACTGAGTAGGCTGGTGATAACATTGTCCACCCCCTTCTTGCATGTCTTGCATAGTTTGTTTCCTTATGTGTTATAACTATTATTGTGGTCCTGGATTCTCCTAATCTATCAAGGAGATTCTCTCCAAGACTTGTTGCTACCTCATGATTTGCTGAATCTAAAAATTCATCTACAATTAAAAGATCTCCTTTTTCAGCCATTCTTACTGTTCTTAACATCTCTTGCACCTCTTTTTCGAGCTTACCTAATCCTCTTGATGAATTATCTGGATTTCTGTAATAAAATATATTATTATATACAGGTAATACTACTTTATCCCCTAGAAGGTCAAGACCAGTCTGTCCCAAAACTGAAACTAAAATTAAGTTATCAACAAAAAAACTTTTTCCTCCGCTGTGTAATCCTGAAATTAAGAATTTTTTTTCGCCTCGCCTGGTTCTAAAATTTATTGGAACTACCTCTCTATCTATTCCCCACCTACTCATGACTTTTGGAGGGAATAATCCCCTTATATCATAGTGTTGCCCGAATTCAGGGTAAACTAATCCGGGTATGGAATCTAAGGAATGATGGAAATCGTCTTCTTCATCAATGGGATCTTCATCAAAGAAGTCTATATCTCCCTCTAGATCCATATCTTCTTCTTTATGAGAGGAATTCAGAAGAGGGTCTAGAAATTTTCTATAATTCAATCCTAATCTAATCGGAAGTGCGAGGTACTCGTAAGCTCTTCTAAGGTTATCCTCACCAGGTCTAACTCTTAATTCATTTCTTGCAAACTCTCTTATCCTTTCTTTGAAACTCATTCCTATTTCTTTTGCTAAACGTAGTGCGCTTTTCTTTAGGCCAAATCTAATATCTGAAATTAAATGCCCTATAGGTATATCTCTTCTCTCATATGAAGGGTTGTATTCTATCTGTGGTTTAGGCATTTGTTCAAGAGGAGCAAATGTTCCTGTTCCTGTGTCTATTGCAAATCTTTCAAGTTCTTGGATTGATCTTAATGTGCTTAACATCTCTCTTAGATCTGAATCAAATCTATGAACTCTTCTAATAACTCTTCTAGCCTCTGCAAATGTTGCAAAAGGTTCCAATTCTACTCTTGATTCTTCTAGAATTCTATAAACCCTATCACACATATTTAGAAATCCTTTCTTAGTTCTTCTGGCTATGTATTCCCTGTCCATCTCTTCTAAACCTGCTTCTAGAAAATGACTTCTAATTGGATGATTTTCTGTTCCTTCCATCCTTCTAAAAAATTGTTGTCTTTGTTCAATAAAATCAGGATTGAATCCCAGCCTTACCGGTACACTACGTTCTTTTCTTCTTCTAGGAGCCTTTAGAATAGGCTCCATTCCAAGAGTTTTTTCTAAGTCCATTAAAACAGGAGAAGAGGGATAAGAAAATCCTGTGATATTTACACGTTCTGGTTCTGGAGAAAATATTTCTTCTAGCCTTGGTGGTTTTGCCATTTTATTTTTATAGAATCACATGAAAAAACTTATTAAACCTTTTATTGAGAATGCCCTGTCCGAGATTCGAACTCGGGTTTCGGCCTTGAGAGGGCCGTGTCCTTGACCGGGCTAGACTAACAGGGCATTACTAAATTAATTTTTATTAATGAATTTAAAAGTCTTGCTCTTGGTCTTTATTTTGGGTGTTTATGTTCTCTCCACTCACGAAAATTTCCAAAATACTGCACACAAAATAGGATCCCATTAGCTGTATCAACTTCTATGATGTCACTTAAATTGTAGATATAATCTCTCACTCCCACCCTCCTGCTACTGACATCCATATCAAATTCCGTTAAGGGAATTTTGTTCTCGAAACGTTGTTTAATATCTTCTCTAGTAAAATATCTATCTCCCTCTTGGAATCCATGACAAATACCGTTTATTGCAATGAATAAACCGTATGTAAATGGCAACTTTTTTTTTGAACCGTGTACAGATACATTTCTTAGGGCTTCCCATATTAATCTGACCACAGGTCTAAGCAGAAAATCGTCACTAAGATCTGCTATTTCAAATTGGAATCTATAAACATCTGTAATAATTGTTTTTGCACTTGCAACAGTTCCTCTTAAAACAGATTCTGATGCATTTGCTACATTAGTAAAATAAATTCTTTGCCCATCTTTATCCCAACCTATTTCTTTTAATATTCTTTCAGAAGGCATAAATAATTCCATGTAATACTTCATATCACAAAAAATAAAAAGAGATGTATTAGCCCCGCGAGGATTTGAACCTCGGTCGCAAGATTTCTCCAGTACTCCAGAGTCTCGCATCCTTCTATGGCTTTTAAGTGACCACTAGACGACGGGGCTGCCTTAGTTTTCTCTTATATTACTACTTATATAGCTTTTCATAAAATTTATAAAGAATGTCTCTAAGTGTAAGGCATGGCATTAAGAGAACCAGAATCAATGGATGAATGTGTTTATTTTACTAACAGAGCTACTGAGAAATGTAAAGTTAGAGCATGGGTTTTTAGAGAGCAATGCCCTAAATGCGGTAAGGGATTAATGGGGAAACCGAAAGATTCTAAGACTGGAAGGGCAAAAATAAGAGCAGAGGAATATGAATGCCCTGAATGTAAGTATAATGTTTCTAAAGATGAATATGAAAATACATTAACTGTTAATATACAATATACTTGTCCTAAGTGTAATAGTTCTGATGAGATTTCTGCACCATTTCAATGGAAGAAAATTCAGAGATTAAATGAAGAGACTGGAAAAAAGCAAAGTATTGATTCTATAAGAGTGTTATGTTCTAAATGCAATGAGAAAATAGATGTTACAAAAAAGATGAGGTAATTATTCCTTAAATTCTTTCACAGCTAATTTAATATCTTTAGCCTTTATAGTTTTTCTGCCAGAATGATTAGCAAAACTAAGAGATTTCTCTCCTATTTTTTTACCTACTTCTTCTAATGCTTCAGACAAAGCTTGTTTAGCGTCCTCTGATACCCTTGGAGCTCCATATTTTTTTAGAAGTTTTTCCATTGAAGATAATGATATAATAGTTCTTGCCATTTTGACCTTGTTTATTGAAAATATAGGGAAAAGGGGCTTTTTAAGACTTTTGGGAAGATGTAACAAAAAGCTTTATAAATGGTTTTATGCGAGATTCTAATGAGTTAAAATAGTTACAAGAAACTATTTAATAAGTGTCTTGTTCTAAAGGCGATGATCTGATGTCTTTAGATTTAAGAGAAAGTAACAAACTTTAAATATAGATAGAAATAGCGAAAATAAAATATGCCAAGCACGCACAAACCAAGAAGTGGAAGTTTACAATACTGGCCAAGGAAAAGGGCAAAAAAACAAACCCCTACAGTGAAATCCTGGCCTAAGTTAGATAAATCTATATTATTGGGATTCCCTGCGTATAAAGTAGGAATGACGCATGCCCAAGTTCAGATTCAAAATCCTAATTCAAGATTAAAAAATGATTTATATTCAATCCCAGTCACAATTCTTGAGTGCCCTTCTATCAAACCCTTTTCTTTAAGATTTTACAACAAAACACCTTATGGGTTAAAATCTATTTCTGAAATTCTCAACAAAAATCTGGACAAAGAACTTGCAAAAAAAGTAAAACTGCCTAAGAAGAAAACAGAAGGAAAAATACCTGAAAGCTATGATGAAGTAAGGATTATTTGCTATACTATCCCTAAAAACACAGGATTAAAGAAAAAGAAACCTGAGATTCTTGAAATTGGGATTGGAGGTAAAATTGAAGGAAAAGCTGAATACGGCTTGTCTTTGTTTGGGAAGGAAATAAAGATTAATGAAATTTTTAAAGAAAATCAAATGGTTGATATTCATGGAGTTACAACAGGCAAGGGATTTCAGGGAACAATAAAGAGATATGGTCTTAATTTAAAGCAGCATAAATCTGAGAAAAAGAAAAGATCAACTGGAAACTTAGGAGCTGTTACTCCAGGAAAGGTTTTGTATAGCATCCCTCAGGCTGGAAAGATGGGATATCATTTAAGAACGGAGCAGAACAAGCAAGTGTTGCAGATTGGAAATGATGCTAATGAGATAACACCTAAACAAGGATTTCATAGATATGGAGAGATAAAAACACAATATATTATCCTTAAAGGTTCTGTGTCTGGATCTAAAAAGAGATTGGTTATGCTGACATCTCCAATGAGATATTCAAAAGTTTATAATCATGAAATAAAGAGCATTAAAAAATGAATATTTACAATTTAAAAGCGGAAAAGGTAGGAGACATAAAAGCCCCGGAGCAATTTAATGAAGTTTATCATCCTAACTTAATCAAGAGAGCAGTACACGCTATAAGGGCTAATAAAAGACAGAGATATGGCGCTGATCCTCTTGCAGGAAAGAAAACTTCAGCTAAACTTTCTAAAAGAAGAAGAGAGTACAAAACTTCATACGGTCATGGTATGAATAGAACTCCTAGAAAAGTTATGTGGAGAAGAGGAAGGCAATTTGGATTTGAAGGTGCATTTGCTCCTGGAACTGTTGGGGGAAGAAAGGCACACCCACCAAAATCAGAGAAGATACTAAAGTTAAAAATTAATAATAAAGAAAGAAAGAAAGCTATAAGGTCTGCTTTAGCAGCTACACTAAACAAGGAATTAGTTGGATTAAGAAATCATTTAATCCCTAAGATTTTTCCTATTATTATAAAAGAAGATATTGAGTCCTTAAATAAAACAAAAGAGGTTGAGAAAACATTTGAAGATCTTGGATTGAAAGATGAAATGGAAAGAGTTAACAATAGAAGGACAAGGGCAGGTAAAGGTAAAGCAAGAGGAAGAAAAAAGATAGGCAAAAAGGGGCCCTTAGTTGTTGTTTCAAAAAATTGCCCGTTATTGAGATCAGCAAGAAATCTTGAAGGTGTAGATGTTGTTATTGTTGATAATTTAAATGCAGAATTATTAGCTCCTGGAACTGTTGCTGGAAGATTAACAGTATACAGCAGCAAGGCAATTGAAAGAATAGGAAAAGAAAGATTATTCATGGAGAAACTTTAAAATGGACCCATTCAAAATTATAAAACATCCTGTATCCTCAGAAAAAGCAGTTAGAATAATGGAGAATGATAACAAACTTACATTCATTGTAGATTTAAGCTCTACAAAAAAAGATATTAAGGAAGCATTGAAGAAAGGATTTGACATTGATACTATAAAAATAAGGACAATTATAACACCACAGGGAAAGAAAAAGGCTTATGTAACACTGCCAAAAGATAAACCTGCAATAGATGTTGCAACACAGTTGGGAATAATGTAAATGGGTAAAAATTTAATTCAGCAAAGGAGAGGAAGAGGAACACCTAGGTATAAAGCTCCTAGTCACAGATATAAATTCAAAATGGTTTATCCTAATCTAACTAATGAACCAATTGTTGGGGAGATTGTTGATATAGTTCATGACCAAGCTAGGTCTGCTCCGGTAGCGATAATAAAATTAAAGAATGATGAGTTTTTCTGCATACCTGCTCCTGAAGAAGTGAGAGTTGGTGAGAGTATTTTATTTGGATCTAATTCTGAATTAAAATCAGGAAATGTTATGATTCTTTCAGATATTCCGGAAGGAACTCTGATTTATAATATTGAAAAATTCCCTAATAGTAATATTGCAGGATTCTGCAGAACAGCAGGATGCTCTGCAAAAGTCATAAGCAAAACTAAAGAATATGTTGTTGTACAGCTACCTAGCAAGAAACAAAAGAAGTTTGATCCAGGTTGTAGAGCTGTGATAGGTGTAATTGCTGGGTCTGGAAGATTAGAAAAACCTATTGTAAAAGCTGGAAAGCACCATCACATGAAGAAAGCAAGAAATAAATTGTATCCTATTGTTTCAGGTGTTGCTATGAATGCTGTTGACCATCCTTTTGGTTCAGGTAGGGGAAGGCATATGGGTAAGCCTGCTACGCCTCCTAGAAACGCACCACCTGGAAGAAAGGTTGGATTAATAAGAGCTAGGAGAACAGGTAGGAAAAGATAATGGCAAAAGATTTTACTTACAGAGGAAAGAGTATTGAAGAACTGAAGAATATGGAGTTAAAGGAATTTATGAAATTATTACCTTCAAGAAAAAAAAGGTCATTAAAGAGAGGGTTTACAGAAGGACAACAGACTTTTTTGAAAAAAATAGACAAAGCATTACAAGGCAAAATAAAGAAGCCGATAAAAACTCATGTTAGAGATATGATTGTGCTGCCAAAGATGGTGGGATTAACAATTCATATTCATTCTGGCAAGAATTTTGCACAGGTTATGATACAACCAGAAATGATTGGAATGTATCTTGGAGAACTAACAATGACCAGATCAAGAATTACACACTCTGCACCAGGTGTTGGAGCTACAAGATCAAGTTCAGCAATATCAGTAAAATAAAATGGAAAATCAAGACATTGCAATAGTGAATGGTAAAAACTTACCAATTTCAACAAAAAAATCTGTTGAAATATGCAATCTAATCAGAAGTATGAGCACTAAGAAAGCTAAAGCTGTATTAAACAGAGTTATTCTGATGAAAGAAGCAGTTCCATACAGAAGGTATAATGACAATACTTCTCATAGACCTGGAATAGGGCCTGGCAAGTATCCGATTAAAACTTCAAAAGAGATTTTAAGGCTTGTAGAAAGTGCTGAGGCGAATGCGCAAAATAGAGGATTGTCTACAAATTTAGTGATAGAACATATTTCAGCCAATAAGGCTCCATTACAATGGCATTATGGAAGAAAAAGAAGAAGAAAACAGAAAAATACACATTTAAAGATTATTGTAAAAGAGCTAAAGATTAAGAAAGATGATAGAAAAGCAAATACTAAAAAAGAAAATTAAGGAATATTTACTGCAGGATCATATTGCAGGAGAATTACCTAAAGGGAGTTATAGCAAATTAGAGTTAAAGAAAACTCCTTTAGGTGAGAAGATTATAATTTACACTTCAAGACCTGGATTGGTAGTAGGAAGCAAAGGAGCAAATATTAATAGGTTAAATAAAATTTTGAAAACTAAATTTGAAATGGAGAATCCTGAAATTGAAATTGCTGAAATTGAGAATCCAAATCTTGATCCTAAGTCAGTTGCTGAAAGAATAGTCTCATCTTTTGAAAGGTTTGGACCTAAGAGATTCAAATCTTTAGGGTATAGAGCATTGCAGGATGTGATAAATGCAGGAGCAATTGGTGCAGAGATAGTCATTTCAGGAAGAGGGGTGCCAAGCAGCAGAGCAAAAACATGGAGATTTCTTGCAGGTCATCTCAAAAAATCAGGTGATGTTTCAGAAAATTTAATCAAGAGAGGCTTGTCTGTTGCAAGATTAAAATCAGGCTCTGTTGGGGTTAAAGTAAATATATTAACTCCTGACATAAAACTGCCTGATGATATCAAATTTATTGAAAGACCAGTTGAAGTGAAAGAAATTAAGAAAGAAAAGATTGAAGAAGAGAAAGTTAAAGAAAAAAAGAAAACAAAAAAAGCAGTTAAGAAAAAGAAAGCAAAGGAAAATGAAAAAACACCAGATAAAACAAATGAACAGTGAACAAGTAGAAAAAAAACTTTTTGAATTGAGAAAAGAGCTGCTTAGACTGAACTCTCAAAGAGCTTCAGGAACAAATATAGAAAATCCTGGTGCTGTGAAATCAATAAGAAAAGATATTGCAAGAATGCTTACACTTAAAAATAACTCATTAAGGGAGGTAATCAACAAGCAATGAACATATGTCCAAAATGTGGTTTGTCTCGAGAGCTTTGTGTCTGTGAGACTATAGCAAAGGAAGAACAGTATATCAGTGTTAAAACTGTAAAGAGAAGATTTGGAAAATTAACAACTGTTATAGAAGGGATTGATCCAAAGGATATAAACATCAAGGACCTTGCCAAAAGTTTGAAGTCCAAACTCGCATGCGGGGGAACAGTAAAGGGTGGAAAAATTGAGCTACAAGGAGACCATGTACAAAAAGTTAAGGAAGAACTTGTGAAAATTGGTTTCACTCATGTAAAATAAGATGATAGAAATGTTGATTGGTTCAAAAATGGAAGTAATAGATGCAAAGAATAGGAATTTACTTGGAATAGCTGGAAAAATCGTGGATGAGACAAAGAATACGATCACTGTTGAAACAGGAAAAGGAATAAAGAAATTGATAAAATCAGAAATAACATTAAAGCTCGGATCTAGTATAATGAAGGGTGAGCATTTAAGAAGGAGGCCTGAAGATATAAAATGAGAACAATAGGCATTGATGTAAAGGCACCAAAGGATAAATGCGAGGATAAGGTATGTCCTTTTCATGGCACTCAAAAAGTTAGAGGCAAGATAATGGAAGTAGAGGTCATTAAGAAGAACGTATCAAAAACTGCAACTGTGCAATTTGAGCATTTTCATTATATCTCAAAATATGAAAGATATGAAAAAAGGAAGAGTAAATTAAAAGTTCATAACCCTCCATGCATTGATGCAAATATTGGTGATAAAGTGGTAATAGGGGAGACAAAACCAATATCAAAAACAAAACATTTTGTTATATTAGAGGTAATTAAAAAATGAAAGCATTCACCGCAAATATCACAAAAGCATTTAACCTAGAAGCAAAAATCCCTGTTTGTGATAATTCAGGAGCTAAGATAATAAAAATATTCTCAGTTAAGGGATTAAAAACAACAAAAGGAAAGTTGCCTGCGGCGGGAATTGGAGATATGGTTAATGCTTCTATTGTAAAAGGAAAGCCAGGTATGAAAAGTCAAGTTGTTCCGGCCATAATTGTAAGACAAAGAAAAGAGTATAAAAGATTGAATGGAGAGAGAATTAAATTTGAAGACAATGCAGCAATTATACTTAAAGATGAGAAAGGAAATCCTAAAGGAACCATAATAAAGGGGGCTATTGCTAAGGAGGTTGCAGAGCGTTGGCCAGCAATTGCCAAGATTGCATCTGTTGTAGCGTAAAATGAAAAAATTATTTTCAAACAAATGGAAAAGCAGCAAACAGGTAAGAAAAAAAAGAAAGTTTAGCTATAATGCTCCATTGCATATAAAACATAAATTCCTTGGATCTCATTTGTCAAAAGAACTTATCAAAAAACATGGAAGAAGAAGTTTCCCTGTAAGAAAAGGGGATGTTGTAAAAGTTCAGAGAGGACAATATAGGGGGATTACAGGAAAAGTTGAAAAAGTCTTTGTTAAGGAAACAAAAGTATGGATTGAGGGAGTAAATTTAATCAAGAGAGACGGTTCAAAATCGTTCTATCCTATTCATCCTTCAAACTTACTTATAACAGAGTTAAACTTATCAGATAAAAAAAGAAAAGAAGCATTAGAAAGAAAAAATGGCACATCTAGCAAGAAGCAAAGCGCCAAAGAGTTGGCCGATAAAAAGAAAGGAAACTAAGTGGATAACAAGACCTAATTCAGGCGCACATCCATTAAGTAGATGCATCTCTATCAATTTGTTATTGAAAACTATATTAAAACATGCTGATACAACAAGAGAAGTAAAGTACATTATTAATAATAAATCTATAATGATTGATAAAAGAACTGTAAATGACCAAAAGTTTGCTGTAGGGTTTATGGATATTCTTGATATTCCGGAAACAAAGGAATCTTACAGAGTAATAATAAATGAGCTTGGTGAATTTATATTAATCCCATTAAAAAAAGAATTGGACAATCTAAAGCCATGTAAAATTATAGGGAAGAGATTTCTGAAAGGAAAAAAAATTCAAATTAATTTGATAGACAGCAAAAATATAATTGTTGAAAAAAATTCTTACGGTGTTGGAGATACTGTTATAATTGATATTACAAAGAATTCAATTGTTGACAGTTTAAAACTTGAAGAAGGGTGCAATGTTTTTCTTATTGGAGGAAAACATATGGGAGTACATGGTAAAGTTTTAAAAATAATCAAAGAAAAAAGTACAAACCCAGATAGGATTCTGGTCAAAACAAAAGAGTTAGAGTTTGAAACCTTAAAGGCATACGCTTTTGTGATTGATATTAAATTCATAGAAAAATGAACAAGATGCAAGAGATAAAGATAGAGAAAATAACCTTGAATATAGGTGTTGGAGAAGCTGGAGATAAATTAGACAAGGCTTCTAGATTATTAAAGTCTATAACAGGTGAGAATTCCATAAAAACAAGAACTATGAAAAGAGTGCCGACATGGGGGATAAGACCTAAATTAGATATTGCTACAAAAGTTACACTAAGGGGGGAAAAAGCTGAAAGTGTTTTAAAAAGATTATTCGGCGCTGTTGATAATGGCATTCCTGAAAGCAAGTTTGATGCTTTCGGCAACTTTTCATTTGGAATTAAAGAGTATATAGAGATCCCTGGTGTGGAATATGATTCAACTATCGGAATCATAGGATTAGAAGTCGCAGTTACTTTAAAAAGGGATGGATTCAGGATAAAGAGAAGAAGAATCAACAGAGCTAGAATACCTTTAAGACATAAAATTTCAAAAGAGGAATCTATTGAGTTCATAAAACATAAGTTTAAGGTTAGTATAACCAGCAAGGGAGGATAATATGACTTACAGCAGCCACACAAAAGTGTTTAAACAACTTGAAGAGAAACCTGCAAAGATGCAGAAATTCATTAAACATAATGCTCCTAAAAAGAGAGAATTTGGAAGAAATGTAAAGAGATGTGGCATCTGCGACAGAAGCGGAGCGCATATGAGTCAATATGGAATAGACTTATGCAGACAATGCTTCAGAGAAAATGCAAAAAGATTAGGATTCAAAAAATACGATTAAAATGGCAATGAACGATACTTTAGCAAGTGTACTTTCCAATCTAAATAATTGCGAAAAAATTGGAAAAAAAGAATGTGTAGTTAAACCTAGTTCCAAGATTATAAAATCCGTATTTGAGATTATGAAAGACAAAGGATATATCGGGGATTTTAAAGTTGTAGAAGATGGAAGAGGAAATGCTATTGAAGTTTCTTTGCTAGGGAGAATAAACAAGTGTGGAGTTATAAAACCTAGATTCTCCTTTAAGAAAGGGGACATTGAGAAATATGAGAAGAGATACCTGCCTGCCAGAGATTTTGGGATAATAATTGTTTCAACCCAAAAAGGTTTTATGACACACTCAGAATCAAAAGAGAAAAGCATTGGAGGAAGATTAATATCTTACGTTTATTAACATGTCAAAAAGTCCAGAGAAAAAAATTGTTATACCTGAGAATGTAAATGTTGATGTAAAAGACAGAACAGTAAGAATTAAGGGATCTTATGGTGAAAATTTCTTATCAATTAATAATGTTGTGATAGGATTGAAGAAAGAAGAGAATAAATTAATTCTTTTTGCGAAAGGCAAGTTCACTAAGAATGAAAAGAGACTTATCAATACTAATGCTTCTCATCTGAAGAATATGATTAAGGGAACTGTTGAACCTTATACTTACAAACTGAAAATATGTTCAGGTCATTTCCCTATGAATGTTTCAGTTGAGAAAGGAAATGTTATTGTTAAAAACTTCCTTGGAGAAAAAATGGCCAGAGTAGCCAGAATATTAGAAGGTTCAGAAGTTAAAGTGAATGGAGATGAAATAATTGTTACTAGTGTAAACAAAGAAACTGCAGGTCAAACTGCGTCCAACATAGAGCAATGTACAAGAGTTACTAATAAAGACAGAAGGATATTTCAGGATGGAATCTATATCACACAAAAGGGAGGAAAATCTGTAGTATGAAAGCAAAAAAGAAATTTCTCAGACCAGGAGCTATGAACCTTTCAGGTCTTAAGAAGAAATGGAGAAAACCTAGAGGAAAACATGCAAAAATCAGGCTATCAAGAAATGGTCATGGACTTATTCCAAAAGTAGGATATGGTACAGGTATTAAAGAAAAGGGGCTTATTAATGGATTACTTCCTGTTAATGTGTATAGTATAAAAGATATTGAAGCGCTTGATAAGAGCTCAATAGGGATCATAGGTTCCAATGTTGGAAAGAGAAAAAAAGAAGAAATAGTAAAAAAAGCAGTTGAGTTTAATATAAAATTACTTAACATAAAAGATGCTAAATTATTCCTTAAAAAAGTAGAAGAAGAAAAAGCAGAGAAGAAAAAATATAAGAGTAAAAAGGAAGAAGAGAAAAAAGAGAAAGTTGAAGAAAAAAAGAAAAAAGAAAGCAAAGAAGACACTGAAATAAAAGAAAAAGAAGAAAAAAGGAAAATATTAGAGAAAGGATTATAAGATGGAACTTAGATTACAAAAAAAATTAGCAAGCAAGATTCTCAAGGTTAGCAAGAAGAAGATTAAGTTTGATGCTGAATCATTATCACAAATAAAAGAAGCAATAACAAGAAGTGATGTAAAATCTCTTATTGGCAAGAAGATTATCGATAAAAAAGATACTAACGAGCAGTCAAGGGCAAGAGCAAGAATAAGGATTTTACAGAAGAGGAAGGGAAGGAGAAAGGGAAGAGGAACAAAAAAGGGAACAAAGAACGCAAGATTACCTGGAAAGACTGAATGGATAAGAAAAATAAGGGTTCAGAGAGAATTTTTAAGAAGCTTAAGAGAAGGGAAGTTTATTGATTCAAAGACATACAAATCACTTTATATGAAAGCAAAAGGAGGGTTTTTCAGAAGTAGAAGGCATATAAAGATGTTTGTGGAGGAACGCAACTTAATAAAAAATGGCAAGAAGTAGAAGATATACAGTGAGGCTTAAGAGAGACAGAAGCGGAAAGACTAATTATAAAAGTAGGTTGAAGACTCTCGGCTCAAAAAATACCAGGCTTGTTGTCAGAAAAAAAATTAATATTATCATTGCTCAGCTTATAGATTACAAAGATGATGGAGATAAAATTATACTCTCTTTGACAACAAAAGACTTAACAAAGTTTGGGTGGAAGTATCATTTTAATAATATTCCTTCTTCTTATCTTCTTGGATTTTTAACAGGAATCAGATCAAAAGAGAAGGGGGTTAATAAAGTCATATTTGATATTGGTCTACATGCTTCTGTCAAAGGATCTTCATTATATGCAGTCCTTAAGGGTGCTGTAGATTCAGGGTTGGATATATCTGTAAACCAAGATATATTGCCTTCAGAAGAGAGGGTGAGTGGAAAACATATTGAAAATTATGCTTCAAAAATAAAAGGTACAGAGATTTATAAAAAACAGTTTTCAAGATATGTAAAAAATAATGTTAAACCTGAAGAGATTTCAAAAACTTTTTTAGAAGTTAAGAAAAGGATAGGGGTTAAATAAAATGGCAGAAGGAATAGAAGAAGTAAAAGTTGTTGGGGAACCTCCTATGGGAGTTGTGACTAATAATTTCAATAAAGAGAATTGGGTTCCAAAAACAGAGTTAGGATTTAAAGTTAAATCAGGAGAAATTAAAGATATTAACGATATAGCTGGAAAAGGATTGAAATTTTTAGAACCCCAAATTGTTGATATGTTACTCCCTAATTTGGAGTCTAGCTTGTTATCTATTGGTCAATCAAAGGGTAAATTTGGGGGGGGGAAGAAAAGCATATGGAGACAAACACAGAAAAAGACCAAAGAAGGGAATAAACCTAATTTTGGATGCCTTGCTGTTGTTGGAAATAAAAATGGCTATATAGGTCTTGGATTTGGAAAATCAAAAGAGACTATGCCTGCAAGAGAAAAGGCATTGAGAAATGCAAAATTAAACATTATTAGCATAAGAAGAGGATGTGGAAGCTGGGAATGCGGATGCGGGAATGTTCATTCAATCCCTTTTAAAGTAAAAGGAAAATGCAGTTCAGTTGAAATTGAATTAATTCCTGCTCCTCTTGGAACAGGATTGTGTATAGAGGAAGAATGTAAAAAAATATTAGAAGTTGCTGGAATAAAGGATGTATATTCAAGAGCGGTAAACTCAAAGAACAGGCTTAATTTGATGTATGCCTGTCTTGATGCTTTAAAGGAATTATCCAGGACTAAAGTTTCAGAGAATGATGTAAAGAATTTAGGAATAGTAAGGGGAATACAAGAATGAATAAGATTGCTATTGTTAGAATAAGGGGAAAGGCTGGGGTTAACAGGAGAATAGAAGAAACCTTATGCAGGATGAGACTTTATAATAAATACCATTGCGTGATTATATCTAACGACAAGAGAAATATTGGAATGTTTAAGAGAGTAAAGGATTATGTTACTTGGGGGGAGATAGATAAAAATACTTTAACCAAACTGATTACTGAGAGAGGAAGACTTCCAGGAAATAAAAAACTTAATGAAGTTTATATCAAAGAAAAAGCTAAAACAGATGTAAAAGAATTTTCTGAGATGGTTTATGAGGGAAAAAAAGAGATTAAAGATGTGCCTGGATTAAAACCATATTTCAGACTTAAACCTCCTTTGAAAGGATTTGAAAGGGGAGGAATAAAAAAACCATTCTCTATGGGTGGGGTGTTAGGTTACAGAAAAAATATGATAAATGATTTAATACAAAGGATGATATAACATGACAGTCAATAAAAGAAAAAAAGTTGTAAAGTATAGGGGCAGTCATACCCATGGAGGAGGAGCTAAAAAGAAAAGAAGAGGTGCAGGTAATAGAGGAGGGAGAGGTATGGCTGGCAGCGGTAAGAGGGCTGGTCAAATAAAACCTACGATATTAACAACTTTTGGAAATGAATATTTTGGCAAGAGAGGATTTAAAAGACCTAAAAAAATTGTTGTAAAAATCAAATCAATTAATGTTTCTGATTTGGAAAAAAATCTTGATCGTTATGTTTCAAGAAACCTTATAAAGAAAGAGAGTAATAAATATATAATTAATTTAGTTGACTTAGGATACAACAAATTATTGGGGGCTGGGAAAGTTACTAAATCACTGGAGATAAAAGCACCTTTCTTCTCTCAAGGAGCAAAAAAGAAAATAGACGGTGCAGGCGGAAGTTTGAGCAATTAAGATGTCATTTTTTAATTCAATAATATCTGTCCTTCCTGAGGTAAAGGGACCTACTGAAAAATATCTGCCATTTAATACAAAGCTTAAATGGACCTTGGCAATATTAATCGCATTCTTTGTTCTTGGTGTTGTTCCATTATATGGATTAGAGGAGTCTGCACTTGCTAACTTTGAATTTTTATCTATAATACTTGGAGCTTCATTTGGATTTTTAACAACGCTGGGAATAGGGCCTATAGTAACTGCATCAATTGTGCTTCAACTTTTATCTGGTTCAGGAATATTAAAAATTGATACTACTACTCATGAAGGCAGAGTATTTTTTCAAGGATTGCAGAAGATTTTGTCAATTTTCTTCATTATATTTGAAGCAGTAATATTTGTATTCTTAGGAGGATTGGTTCCTGCCCTTGGATTTTCTCCCTGGTTATTGGTCTTTCAATTATTCCTTGGTGGGATAATGGTGTTATATATGGATGAAGTTACCAATAAATGGGGGTTTGGCTCAGGTGTATCTTTATTTATTGCTGCAGGTGTTTCCTCCCAAATATTCATAAGAACATTTTCTCCTTTAAACTCATTAGGAGATATTGCATTTGGTTCAGGACAGGCACCTACAGGACAGTTATGGGTATTTTTTACCTCTTTGACTGGGGGCAATGTTAACGGAGCTTTATTAGCTGCTACAGCAATTATATCCACAATTGTTGTATTCTTGCTGGCCGTTTATGCTCAATCTATGAAAGTAGAGATTCCACTTTCCTTTGGAAGAGTTAGAGGATATGGCATAAGGTGGCCTTTAAAATTCCTTTATACATCAAATATACCGGTTATCTTAATTGCTGCTTTCTTGGCTAATATTCAAGTATGGGCAAGTTTAATGCAAAGAAGCGGCCATCCTTTTTTAGGAACTTTTGCAGGGAATACCCCTACTTCAGGCCTTGTTTTATGGATCTTCCCCCCTAATATAATAAGTAATTTGGTTGGGGGTATCTTTGACCCTATAAACCTGGCTCATGCAGCTTCTTATGCTCTTTTTTTAATGGCTGGAGCAGTATTATTCTCAGTGTTTTGGGTACAATCTGCTGGAATGGATGCAAGGTCTCAAGCAAGGCAATTAATGGCTTCTGGACTGCAAATACCCGGGTTTAGGAGAGATGAGAGGGTTTTAGAGAGGGTTTTAGATAGGTATATCTTCCCTTTGACCATTATGGGAGCTTTAACTGTAGGATTTTTAGCTGCGTTTGCTGATGTGTCTGGAACATTATCTAATGGAACAGGAATATTACTTGCTGTTATGATAATCTATAATTTATATGAAAAAATAGCACAGGATCATATGATGGATATGCATCCAGCTATGAGAAAGATGATGGGTAAATAAATGGTATTTGACGGCTTTTTTAATGGTGTATTTGGGTTTTTACTTAATTGGGAGCCTGTTTATTCTATTTCATTTATCTCTTTCATAATTACCTTAATTGTCACAATAGCGTATAAATACCTTACAGACCAGCAACTTATCAAAAGAATGAAAGATGAGATGAAGGAGCTCAATAAAGAGATGAAGGAGCTAAAAGATGACCCAAAAAGGATGATGGAGAAGCAGAAGATCGTGATGGAAAAGAATTTAAAACTAATGGGTCATACTTTAAAGCCGAGCTTATATACATTAATTCCATTATTAATAATATTCAGCTGGTTAAAGGATACTTATACTGATTCCGGTAAAATATTATTTGGATTAAGCTGGATATGGATTTATATAATCTCTAGTTTAATATTCAGCATAGTATTAAGAAAAATATTGAGGGTACATTAAAATGCCAAGACCAAACAAAAGATCGAGATCATTGAGAAGAGTACATGTTAGAGTCCCATCAGGAAAATCAAGACTTGTATATAAACCTAGAAGCCCTAAGAAACCTGCGTGCAGCGGTTGTGGGATGATACTACAGGCTGTGCCTAATAAACTTGTTAGTAAAATGAGAAATATGCCAAAATCTCAGAAAAGACCTGAGAGAATATTTGGCGGGGAATTGTGCTCAAGGTGTACAAAAAATAAACTAAAGAAAATAAACAGGGAAAAATGGCAGAATCAAACTTAATCGGAAGATTGTGTGTAAAACTATCTGGAAGAGAAGCAGGCAGAGAATGCGTAATAGTTGAAGAAACAGAAGGTAATTTTGTTATAATAGATGGCAATGTAAGAAGAAGGAAGTGCAATCTCGACCACTTGGATATTTCTGAGAAAATCTTGAAAATAAAAAATAATGCTTCCACATCTGATGTCCAGAAAGCAATGAAGGAAGAAGGGATTGAAGTTATCTTAAGAAAAGAAAAGAAAGATAATAAACCTAGATTGAAAAAGGACAGGAAGAAAAAAGTGGAAGAAAAGAGCAAGAAAACAAATGAGCCAAAAAAACAAAGAAAAAATTCAAAGTAAATATGCAGAATTTCAACTTCTTTCACAGCAGATTTCACAACTAGAGGAGCATCTTAATGTTGTAGCTGAGCAAATTAATGAGTTAAGTTCTATTAAGAATAATTTAAATGAGTTAAAGGAAGTTAAGAGAGATACAGAGATACTTGTTCATTTAGGGCATAATATTTTTACTAAATCAAAAATAGTTGATTCAAATGAGTTTATTATTGGTATAGGGGCTAGTACTCTTGTTAAAAAAAATTCTAAAGATGCAATTGAAATCATTTCTGAACAGGTTAAGGAATTAAATGATCTGAGCAAGACGATGAAGACTAAAGTTATAGAGGCTAATTCTACATTACAAGGATTACATGATGAGCTTGGAATGCTTATGGAAAAAGATAGCTCTGAGTAATCTTTAAATAGGTTGAGTATTTTTTGTTATTATGGATAAATCTAAGATTCCGGTTCCAGTAATAGTAATCTCTATATTCTATTTTATTAGCGCTTTTTTAGTATTAGCAGCTGGAGTGGCATCAATTTTTTTAAGCTGGAAAAATATAGATTTAATTGGTTTAGGCCCTTCTCCTGAAACTTTGATGGTTGTTGGAATAATAGCTTTGGTCATCTCTGTTTTGTATATCTTTGTAGGGAAAGATTTGCTAAGAGGCAAGAAGTGGGCAAGGACTGCTGTTATTGTTTTATCTGGGATAGCTAGTGTAGAGAATTTAATTTTAATATTTGGAAATGTTTTTTTGATAATCCCTTTAGCGATTAATATTGCCATATTACTTTATCTGTTATTGAATAGAGATGCTAAAAAAAGTTTCAGCAAAAGATAAGTTATTTAAAAGATAAGCTTATACTAATTAGAATGAAGAGGTATATACTATTGTTTTTTTTCTTAATTACTATTTATAATGTTAATGCTCAAGATTCTTCAGATCTTTCTTTAGTAAACTCTCCACCCGTACTATCTCAGGTTCCTATTTTAAGCACACCTTTTGATCCTATTGACCTTAGTTTATATGCAGAAGATCCTGAAGGGGGTTTACTTTCATTCAGTTTTGAAGACGGCTCAATTGATTATAACTCAAATTTACTTACTTGCAGTATAACTAACACTATTTTTTTCTGCGTAGCAACGGGAACTGGGCCTGATGCTGTTGTTGTTATTGCTTCAGATGGTGAAAAAGCAAATGAAGTTATAATTACAATTGATGCTGTTAAACAGGAAAGTATAGATGCTTTATCAAATATACCCCCTATTGCAAATGCCGGGAAAGATATAACTGTTTTAGTTGGACAAGATGTGATACTAGATGGTTCTAAATCTTATGATCAAGATGGGAATTTACCTTCCTTAAATGATGCGTATGTGTGGAAAGAAAGAGGTTTTGTTCTTGGCAATGGGAAGGTGTTTAAAACAAAATTCCCAGCCCCTGGCTCTCATGCAATCACATTAGAAGTTACTGATTTATCTGGTGCAGTTTCCAAGGATAGTGTTAGTGTGAGAGTTAGTGAGAAAAAAAACTGTATAAATACTGATTCTGTTTATTTCCCTCAGGATACTAAATGCACGAAAAAATGGCCTTCTAAGGAAGGAGAGAGGATTGCCATAAATACTATAAGTGATTCATGTGATTTGTTTGAAGTCTGCGATGAAGGATTAGACCCTGTTATTGAGGAAGCAATAAACTGCTGCGATGGAACTCCTTTTTTAGATTCCAGAAGAGCAGGATCATGCTCATTTGCAAACAGAAATTCTGGAGGAGATACCAGAACATGCCAGGCATTATATATTATTAAGGGATTTGGTGATGGCGCTGTTTATATGCAGGATTATCTTTACTCTGAAATGTGCTGTTATGGCGTGAGGGAGTTATGCCCTTCCAACTATCCATTATATACTCCAAGACCATTGCCTTTAACAAGCACCAATCCAAGCAATATACAATGCAAGACAACTGCAGATAACAGAGTGCTAGGAGAATGGTTGTCTGATACTAGGATTGACCTAAATAATATTGCACTGCAGGATGTTCATACTGGCGCTACTGTAAATGTATTATCAACTGGAACATGTGTGGATTATAATGCTGCAACTGTTACTTTGTTAAGGAAACTTGGATTTAAGAAATCAGATGTTTATTTAATAGAGGCTACGAATCATGCATATGCTCTAATTAAGTTTCCACTAGAGAGAAAGTATACTATTTTTGATACTACAGGCAATGCAAATCCTATTACAATAGGTGGTTTACCGCCACAGAATTATCCTTATTGTGAGAACATGTTAAACTGCTATAATGATGATGGGAGAGCTATATGCCCTGAGTACAAAAATATTAAAGGGTGCGCAGGAGTTAAGGAAAGTATTTTAAAAGAAGGATCACGTACACTGTTTAAGGCAAAAAAACTTAGTGAGGATGTTTTTGGAAAAATAGCGCAAGAGGCTGAAAGATGAAAAAATATATTATATTCCTGTTTTTTGTAATTATTTTATCCAGTTATGTTTATGCCCAGGAAATAAAAGTTAACAGAGAAACTCAGACTATGGCAAATGTAAATGATATTGTAAGTGTGAAAATAAATATTTTAAATCCTTATGATGATGAGAGAACTTTTTTTATTGAAGAAAAATTACCAGATGAAATAACAATGATAACTCCTTCTCAACCTCATGAAGTTAGACTTTTTAATGGAATAGAAGCTTCTTTCTTAAAATGGGATGTGACTATAAACTCCGGAGGTGTTTCTTCTTTAGAGTATAAAATTAAACTAGATAAACCTGGAGACTATTCTTTATCTCCTACAAAAATTTCTGACACTAAAACTGGGTTGGTTGTATATGGAAATCCTTCTAACATTGTTGTTTCCTGTTTGGCTAATGGTGTATGCGATGAAGGAGAGACTTATCTAAACTGCAATGAAGATTGTAGAGAAGATGCTGATGATGGGGTATGCAATCCCGCTCCCGGATTATGTGATCCTGATTGTGAGGGGGGAGATAAATGCGGAAAGGGAGAAGGCGGATTTAGTTTGTGGTATATTTTAATACCTTTGATTTTAATTGGAATTATTTATCTTATTTATAGAATTGGTGGAAAAAAAGAGAGTGATATTTCAACCGAGAAAGTTTCCACTGAAAATGTAGAGTAAATTCTTAATTTTTTTGTGTGCCTTCGGCACATAAAAATACCCCGAGCGCGGAATTCGAGTAGTCAGGATTCCTAACGCAATTCAGGTAGACCCTATCGGAATTCGCATCGAACCCCGCGGCAGTACCTTTCATAGGATGCCAAAAATAAATTACTTTTCCTGGAATATACCTTTCAATTTTTGATTCTCTAGTTGGAAGACCTTGTGAGTTTGATGATTCCAATTCAGCCCAACAAGATTGTTCTAAACAATCTTCTAATGGGGATCTTGAAATTACTGGATTGCCTTCACTATCAAAACCTGTAATAACAGCTAAATCTAAACCTAAAAATCCTGTTCCTGATTCCTGCTCTCCTGGAAATTCTGCGTTAAGATGCACAAAACATTTTGAATTTAATGTTCTTGCATATCCTTTTAATTTTCTATCTGGGATTACCTTTCCAGATGCATTATATAATACTGCTCTGTGTTCTAATGCTTCATTTACATCTGTATAATGAGGCAAAAAAATTTGAATAGTTGGAATTTTAAGATTTCTTCTAAAAGCTTCTCTATGAGCATCAACACGATTATTTCCTCCTAAACTTTGCATCATTGAAATAGCTGAATCAGACTCAAAACATGGAAAAGTCCCTTGATTTACTAAAGCATAAACTCCCGGACTTATAGCTGTTGATGTTTGAAGGGGAGATATATTTCTTGGAAAGGCATAAGGTTCACCGTCCCGCATTACACAAACTTCATCATCTAATTTTATTTTTCTTCCTATTATTTGAACTGGCATATTTTCATAAACTCAGTAGAATTTATAAATCTTTTTATTTTAATCACTAAAAAGTTATTAAAAAATATTAATATAAATCCTTATAAGTTTTTGTTAGAATAGTATCTTATGGATGAAAGAATATTAAAATATTATTCTAGAAAAGATGTTCAAAAAAGAATTCTTGAAATTGCATCTAATAGGGAGATGGCTGTCAGCTTTAACGGGCAGGGGTATGGAAAAAGACCAGATATACTACAGTTTGAAAATGATGTACCTGAATTAGTTAAATCAGGAGCTACTTCATTTCATTTTTCAGAAGAAAAATGGTCAAATCCTCTTCTACTGGAAGCAGGAATGATGAAAAAAAAGTTAGATGAATTAAGAGTGGGTTGGGATTTAATTATTGATGTTGATTCTAAGAATTTTGAGTTTTCAAGACAAGCAGCTTTTTTAATTATTGAAGCTTTAAAGTTTCATGATATAAAAAATATTTCTGTTAAATTTTCCGGAAACAGAGGATTTCATATTGGCATACCTTTCAAGGCATTTCCAAAAAAGGTTAATGATGTTGATATTAAATTATTATTTCCTGATGGACCAAGAGTTGTTGCTGCTTATTTAAAATATATTATAAAAGATCATTTAACAGCTAAGTTATTAGAAAACAATAGTTTAGACAAGATTTCCAAAGACCTTGGAATTGAGAAAGAAAAGATGACTGAAAATGGAATATTTAACCCATTTTCTTTAGTTGATATTGACACTGTGCTAATTTCTAACAGGCATATGTTCAGAGCTCCTTATTCATTAAATGAAAAATCAGGATTAGTTTCTGCACCTATTAAATCAGAAGATATTTTAAATTTTTCAAGAGAAACTGCTGAAATTGAGAATGTTAAGACTGATTTAGGATATATGAATGATAATGATTTTAAAGAAGAAGAGGCAAGAAATTTAATAACTCAGGCTTTTGACTGGAACCAGAAATTACCTTCCCAATCCAGTGAGAAAGTAAGTGAGACAAAAAAAGAATTTGAGACTGTTAAGGATATGATACCCGAAGGGTTTTTCCCTCCATGTATGCTGCTAGGATTGAAGGGATTGGAGGATGGAAGGAAGAGATTTTTATTTATTTTACTTAATTTTTTAAAAAATACAGGATATGATTATTCTCAAATTGAAAAAGTTGTTTCTGAGTGGAATAAAAAAAATACTGAGCCTTTAAGGGATAATTACATCAATGCACAGATAAGCTGGCATAAAAGGCAGAAAGGAAGCCTTCTTCCTCCTAATTGTGATAACCAGCAGTATTATCCGGGGATAAATATATGCAATCCAGATGGTTTTTGCAAGTTTATTAAAAATCCAGTTCATTATTCTTTGAGAAAGAAGAGGATGGAAAATCAGAATAAGAAAAAAGGAAAATCAACTAAAAAAACTAATTAATTTATTTAAAACTTTTTTACTTCTTGTTTTTTTATATTCTTTTAATAACTCTTTTATTTCTTTTTCATTAATTATTATTCCTTTTTCTTTTAAGATAGAACTCATTCTTGAATTTATTAAAAACTGGAAGAACTGGTTTACATTTTTTGGATTGTTTGTTATTTTACATCTTTCAAAGTCTATCATAACTGGTTTATTGTTAGAGATTAAAATATGTTTGTAAGGGTGGTTCATTTCTTTTTTATTTACTTTTAATAAATCCATTACTTCACATTGTTTTATTATATTTTTTAGAACTTTAATTATATTAACTTTAGTTGCTTTTTCAGCCCAAGTTATTATTTCTTCCCCTTTTACAAAGTTATAAGAAAATGAATCTTTTGTGTAAGCTATAAGCTTTGGACCTATTTTATGCTTGTTTAGAATTTTTAACCAGTAAACCTCATTTATTACTCTGAATGGCTGGGATTTTTTTGTGGCTATATTTCCTTTTAAGTAAACCTTGCCTCTTTTACCCTGTGCTAAGAATGCCATAGGACAGCAATAGAAAGTCTTTTATATAAAAATTCTCATTTGCTTAAATATGAAAAGAGGAGTGATTTTCTTAATTTTTTTCCTTATAGCTATTACCAGCGTTAATGCTCAAGTTAGCTCTTATAACAAGCAGGATGCTGTGGACTGGCTGTATAATAATACTAAAGGAGATGAGAGCACAGAAGAGATTTCAATGTCTTTATTAGCTTTAAATTCTAATGGCTACAGGATTGATGGACCTTTAACTGTTTTTTTACAAAGAAATTTAGATTCTCCATGCTTTCCAAAAGGAAGCTGCACTATTAAAGACACTGCATTTGCGCTATATTCCTTAGGAAAGTTAAACCAAGATACAAGCAAAATAGAAGAATGGCTTAAAGGAAACTTAAAAAATGCTGAGGTTGGGAAATGGTTTGTACAGATTACTACAAGCAGCCAGGGAACATGCAGTGTGAGAAATGGAGATAAAGAAATTAATGTTGACTTAAATGAAAATGGTGATATTATTTTTAATGGAAATAATATAGGTAGTTGGCTTGAGATTGAGAGATACTTAAATCCTATTGAAGGAAGCTCTGAAGTTAGTGTAAATTGCCCTACATTGGGAAGCAACATGATTATTTCTTTATTAAGGCAGAGAAATAGTAATGAGTTTATTATAGCTAAAGAGGTTAGCAGCAATACAGCTACATTTAATATAGATAATTCCTGCTATGGACTTAGCGGGTGCAATGTTGAATCTTCATTTTATGCTGCCTGGGCTTTGAATGAATTGGGAAAAGAAACCAAAGTTACACCTTATCTTGAGGATTCTGCTGATAATATTCTTTACAACTCTATTTTACATAAGATAGAAAACAAGGAAAAGTATGCTTCTAAAGTTGCTAATTTACAGGGTGTGAATGGTAATTTTGGAAATAATATTTTTACTACTTCCATGGCTGTTGATTCTATCAGAGAAAATTCAAATTATTACAGCAATGTAACTAAGTCTTTAGTTTGGCTGCAATCAAGACAAGTGAGAAATGATGTTATTACTAATGGATCTATTGGAGGGACAAAGTTTTTTACAGGAAGTGCATTATATTTAGCCTTGAAAGAAGGAAGTGTTATAGTCCCTTCACAAAGAGGAACTTCTGGCTATTGCGGAGATAATATTGTTGATACTAATTTAGGAGAGCAATGTGATTTAAATACAGATACTAAGGCAGAAGGTGCCCAGAAGGATTGTGAGGATAGATGTGATGTATTAACATGTGAGTGTAATGAAATTCAATGTAATTCTAACCTGCAGTGTAATATTCCTAGAGAGTATTGTAATACTGGCACATCTCAATGTGTTATAAACTCAACAATAACCTCCTGTAAAAGCAACTTAGATTGCAAAGATAATGAAAAATGCGATATTGTAAGTGGTGGATTCTGTGTTCCTAGGGAAGGGGAAGTTGTTGTTACTGGATGCAAGAGCAATTCAGACTGCAATGGAATTAATGAAGTTTGTAATACTGATACAGGCAGATGTGAAGATAAGGAAGAAATTAAACCAAAAGTTGAAGATGTATGCGGAGATGGATTATGCTCTATTAATGAGAATGAGGATCTCTGCGCAGAGGATTGTAAAAAAGATACAGGGCTGCCTATCTGGATATGGGTAGTTGTATTTATCCTTGGACTATTAATCATAGCATATATTATATTTGCTAAATTTGTTAACCAAGCCCCTAAGACAAGAGGCAAAAGATTTTCTATGGGGGATAATGAAAGGAGAGAATCGCCAAAGCAGGAGTACTATAGACCATTGGAAAGAGACCATAAAGATGAGGCTTTGGAAAGAGAATTAGACAGATCTATAAAAGAAGCACAAGACTTATTAAAGAGAAAATAAAATATTTTTTATGGATAAGTTTGATAAAGTTCTTTTTGGAATTTTGGTTTTGTCTTTTATTGTGTTTATCGGCGCTTTGATTATTGACATTGCAAATTACAACCTGGAAACACCTCTTTCTATAAACTCTTTAACTGAAGATTTTACACCTTCTGACAGGATTAAAGAAAATCAGATAAAAGTTTATGAAGACAGAGTGGTTATAGAGATTCCAAATGCAAAGTGGGCTAAGTTTGCACCTACAGATTCAATGACTCCTCTTTTAAATGAGAATAGCAATGCTATCCAGATAATTCCTGAAACTGAGGATCAAGTTGAAGTCGGGGATATTGTGAGTTATGAAAGCTTTGCTGGTCAGACCAGAGGATTGATAATAATACATAGAATTATAGAAAAGAATATAGATGAGGAAGGTGTTTATTTCATAGCTAAAGGAGATAATAACTTACAGCCAGACCCCGAGAAAATAAGGTTTAGTCAAATAAAAAGGGTATTGGTTGGGGTGATATATTAAAATGGAAAGGTCAGTTATGGTTGCATTAATTATTGTACTTCTCTTATTAGCTCTGGGTATATTTATAAAAAATTCAAATGAAAGCATTGTTGCAGGGGATAATACAGAACAAATAGTTCTTAATAATTTAAAGACATGCTGCAGTTATTTTGAGAATGGAGAAGAAAAAACTTGCTCTATATTAGAAAAATATGACTGCAGTTTATGTACTAAGTGTGGTTAAACTTTATTACCCAGCTTAGTAAAAAAGATATCTTCTTCAACTTCCTCCGTGTTATCATATTCTTTCAAAGTTAAGTCTTGTTTGTCTGATTTTTTTACTTTAACTAGTTCTTCCGGGTTAACGTTTAGCTCCCTTAATTTTTTTTGGAAGATTAAATTAGCAGCATTAGTATTTTTTAGATTCATATCATAATGATGCAGTTTTCCCAGTAAATCATTGTAAGCATTTTCAAAATCTTTTGAATCTAACCTTAATCTTTCTGGTTCAAGAATTTCCAGAGAACTTGGCATATATTCAAAGCAAAACCTGCTTAAAGGGTCCATACCTTCAAAGCTGATCTCCATTTCTGTAAATGTGCTCCAGAATTCTTTTATCTGCTTTGCTTCAAAAATATCGCTTCTTATTATTTTTTCTTTTTCTTTTACTCTGTCTACTAATGCTTTTATTACCTGCTCTACGTGTTCTTTTGGATAACCGGCTACTTCTATAATTACCCTTACAACCATTCTTGTTGTATTAATCTGCTCTTCCATTGATTTAGATGTTTATGTAGTTCTTTATAAGGTTATTTCTTTATTATGAAGTAGATTAAAAAAAGCATTACAATTCCTGCAAAAATAAATATTGCAAATCTTCCTGCTTTTTTATCATTGCTTTCATAAACAAGATTTCCTGTTATTAAGTTTGTACTTTCTTTTACTTCTATATTCTCTTTTACCTGCTCTTTTTCTACTACTAGATTATTTAAAGTATTTACCTTGATGCTTGATGTGAATTCTTCAGGCGTCTTTCTATCTGCTTCTTTTATATTTACTTTTAGTTTATAATCTCCATTTGCTTCTTCAACCAGAACATTTTCTAAATCTACTGTTACTGCACTTCCAGATGGAATTTTTGCAATTATTTTATTTGCTTCTCTTTCTCCAGATAAAGATTTTGGACCATTGTATATATAACTCCATAATTCAACTTCCTTATCATCTGAATCATCATTCATTAGCCTTATTTTTATATTTGATTTATTTCCGTAATTTATTTCCTCTGGTAGTTCAATAATCTCATATAGTATTATATTAGAGCCTGAAGTTGAAGAAGTTTTTACTTTCTGGCATAAATCTTTGGTTAACCCTTCTATTTCAATGCTTTCTTCTTCTATTAAGTCTAATCCTTCTACGAATAAAGTATACCTTGTTTCATTTGATTTCCCGTTGCAATTTGGTTCTATTTGTAATGGCAGAGTTAAGTCATATTCTATAAATTTATTATAAGCATTAAAATCACTTACTTTGCTTAGCCTGTTTCCTGAAGAATCTTCTATGTAGGCTTTGATGTAGTTCTTTGTCGTGTCTCCTTTATAGACGTTTAATGATACTCTAATTATTTGGCCAAACTTTGCTTTATTATCGCTTCCTAAATCTAATATTTTTTCTATTTCTATGAAACTTTCATCTATAGATTCTTCATTTGTTTCCTCTTCTGGAGATGGAATTGATGAAATCCATAATCCATTTAGCTTACTCCAAGAAACTGCTTCTTTAGTTGTTGAATAAGAAACTTCATCAATTAGATTTAGCTTTTGGTCATATAATCTTACTTTTTCAAATTCATTATTGTTTAATGTAAAGCTTCCATCTCCGTTTCTGTATATAACTTTATATTCATTTGGTTTTATGATTGTTGTATTCATCACGTTTGTTGAGGTGATTATTAATTCTTTGTCATCGTTATTGTCTTTTAAGATAAAACCTATCAAATTAATTTCTTCACTTCCTGAATTGTATAGCTCTATCCATTCTCCTTCTGGTATTGCTGCATTGTCTAAACCCTGTGGGTCTGGGAGGAATTCTGTTATTTCTAAAACGTCTATTACAGAAATATTTATGAAAACATTGCTATTTTTGTATCCTGGAGTTCCGTTAATTATTAAACTTTGCTTCCATGCATTTCCAAATTCCACTAATTCTAAGCTATACCCATTATCTGTTAAAGCTATGTTAGAATAATCTATTGAAATATTAAAAGTAGTACTGAATATTGTTACTGAATCCCCTGAATTAGATAAACCATTCCCTAAAGAATTATCATCCACGCATAATTTTGTTCCGTTGAAGCTTAAAATGTTGTATAAGGTTGTGTCCTGGTCTGTGATTAATGCATATTCGTTTGGCTGTATCTCTAATGTGCTGTTTGAGAAAGGACATACTTCTAATGTATCTGTTGACTGCAAGTCTGAAAACTGAAAAAAAGTTAGGTTTAATGGGAATGTTTCATTATTATATATTTCAACCCATTCATTTCCATCAGATGGAGAGTACATAACTTCATTTATTATCAAATTAGCTTCTGTTGTTGGAAGTAATACTAAAAATAGGAATATTATTCCTTTAATCATTTAAAAGTGACAAAATTAATGTTTTATAAAGATTTATGGAATGGGGAATATATTTATAATTGTAGAAAGATTTATATACTTATTTATAGGTTATACTTATAGATAGGTAAATGATAGAAAATCAGTGTTATAGATGTTATCACAAATGGGTGCAAAGAAGGGTTGGGAAACCTAAAATTTGCCCTAGTTGTAAAAGTCCTTATTGGAACATACCTCCTAAAAAAATTAGAGCAAGTAAGGAATTTATAGAGAATAGCGTTAAGGTAATAATAAGCTTGCATGACATGATAATCGAGAAAAGTGGAGGAACAAGTGGGATAAGAGATGAGGCTGGGCTGTATAATGCAATGTATAGAATAATAAACTTCCAATATAAAAAGATGAAAGATCCCTGTGCTGTTGGTGCTTTTGTATATCAAGATATAGCAAAAAGGCATCATTTTGTTGATGGTAATAAAAGAACAGCACATTGTTATGCCAAGATTTTGCTATTCACAATGGACTATCATTTAAAATTGAATTACAAAGAAGCCACAGAATTTATACTGGCAATAGCAAGAGATAAAAATCCTAAATCATTCAATGAGATAACAGAGTGGATAAAGAAGAATGCCTCTAAAGTAGAACGCAGAAAAAAAGTAGTAAGCTATTTAAAAGAATTATACTTTGATATCTCTAATGGAGAATAAAATGACGAAAAAAGAAAAAAGAATGTTGGAAATTATGAATGTGGCTAAAAAAGTTGTAGTTCTTGAAGATATAGACCTCCTTAAAGAGTTAGCTAAACATTAGTCTATTTTATTAAATTTTCAAAGGTAATCCCCTTTTCTAAGGCTATTTCCTTAGATACTAAGTGATTACCACCTTTGCTTACATGTAAATCTTCTATTTTAAGAAAATACCACCCTAACCTGTCAAATCTTGCTCCTATCCAGGGTTCTGCGCCAAATTTAGAAGCAAATTCTTTTAATTCATCTATCTGGTCTTTTTTTATATATCTCTTATCTTTTCCAGACTTGCATTCTATTGCAAATACTTTGTTATTTCCTCCAACTAATAAATCTGGAGCTGGTAAGGGAGTTGAGCCAGAACCTGCTGTTCTCAGAGCTATAAACGTTCCGGTATCATAGAACATTCTTATTAGCTCCCTTTCTGTCCTTGATCCTTTTGCTTTTGAGATATTAAACCACCTGACATTTGTTATTTACACAACCACAAGCTCCCTGATTACAATCTAAAGTACCTTCCTGGCAATCTAGAGAGCAAAAAGTATCTGTACAATTTGGAGCCTGGTCCTTTGGAACACATGAAGAAGCATGGCAACAAGAAGAAGGAACACAATCTGAAGCTGTTGTACATTCTGCTGTTGTTTGTGTATTATTTGAATTAGAAGCACATGCTGTGATTAATAACAAAAATAAGATTAAAATTGTTTTCATAAAAATAAAGAAGAATAAAGAATATTTAAAGATTTACAAAAAAAGGGATTAAAGATCCCTTGCTTGAACTGTAGATCTTTTATTTGCTTTTGCCCTTTCTGCTGCTTTATGGATTAATTTTTCAACTTCTGCGCTTAAATGCTCAGCAAAGTCTCCAGAAACATTCATCCCTTTTGCAACGTCTTTTATTTTACTTCTTACAACTAACAATTCTGCCATATAACTCCCTCCTATAGGCTTTTAACTAGGGAAAATGTAATAGGTGTAATATATAAATCTTTGCTTGGAAGGCTTAAGAGTTTAAAATTTTAAAGAATTAGGTTATATCTGTTTTAGAAGTTCTATTACTCTTTTTTGACCTATTGAAATTATAAATACGGCTAATTTTGGCCCTTTTTCTTTGTTTATTAAAGCTAAATAGGCTCCTTTAAAGAATTCTGTATTTTGTATGCCTACCTTATTACAGATTTCATAAAACTCCTGAAACAAAGTTTGTTCATTAAATTTTTTCTTTTCCAAAGAGATTAATAGTTCTTTTAATGCTTCTTTTTGCTTTTTATCTATCTTAGCTTTAGGTACTTTATCATTTAATTTGAATTTGAAATCTTCTGGGGCATAATTTTCCAGCCAATTCTTTACACATAGAGCTCTTTTTTGCACATCTTTATTCTTTTCCAGTTTAGTTAAATCTCCTTCATAGATTTGTATTAAAGTGGATAAATGCCTAAATCCTATTCTGTTTGGCTGAGTTTTTTTTAATTTTACAGAGCTTAATTCATATATTCTTCTTTCTTTTTGATCTGCTTCTTTTTTGTAATATTTCTGCTCTAATCTATCAAAGTCTTCATAGATTTTTAAAACATCTAAATCAAAACTTATGGCAAATTCTGCGTTTGGTCTTGATCCTGTGAAGATATATCTTACAATTTCCGGCTCGTAGACTTCTAGTACTTCTGATAAATTGACTACATCTCCTGATGAGCTTGATATTTTTCCACCTTTACCTTTTATTCTTATAAAATCGTACATTACATATAAAGGAGCTTCTTCATTATATAATTCTTTTATGATTAATTTTGCTGTGTCATAACTTCCTCCAACTGTTGAATGGTCTTTTCCTCCCGGTTCAAAATCGACTTTTTCATAGTGCCATCTCATTGGCCAGTCCGTTCTCCAAGATAATTTAACTATTCCATTTTTTCTAAAGTCTATCTCGTTTTCGTATCCACAAATGCATTTGTACTTTATTTTGTAATCTCCATCATAACTAATTACTCTTGTATTGTCTGTTTTGCATTTTTCACAGTAAATACCTAATGGAAACCAATTTTTTGATAGGGGCTCTTTTCTATATTTGTTTAATATATTTCTTACTTTTTCTCTGTTGTTTAGAATATGTTTAATTTCTTTAGCATACTTGCATTTCTTATACATTTTATTCTGATAAATAAACTCAGGACTAATCCCTACAGGTGGAAGGCTTTCTTCTAGTTCCTTCTCTAAATGCTCTGCATAGCTACTATGGCAGTTGAATATATCTGGTGTGTCTACAATTGGATATCCTAAATATTTTTTTAATAGATCCTGCTGAGGCATATTTTTTGGAACTTTCCTAAATCTGTCATAATCATCCCAAGAATAAATGAATCTTACCTCTTTTCCTTTGTCCCTTAATGCCCTAGAAACTAAGTCTACTGTTATTATTTCCCTGAAATTACCTATATGTATTGTTCCTGAAGGGGTTATTCCTGCTGCACATGTATACCTCTTCTTGTTTCCTTTTTCTTTTATTACTCTTTCTGCAGCTTGGTCCGCCCAGTGGAAAGATTCCTTTTTTTCCATTTTAATTTTATTAAAAGTTTAGTTTAAATACTTAACTTCTTTTCAATTTCAATATTGAATACTTAGTATCTCCCTGAATAAAGTCTAATGAGTTTATGATTTTAAACTCAAATTCTGAGGCAAATTTCTTTACTATTAAAGAATCTCTGGTCAATAGAACCATTAAGCCTTTTTTATTTAAAACATGTTTTGACTGGTAAAAAAATTCTCTTGTTATTTCTGCAGCATCATTTTTGCTTATTTTTTTTGATTGGGATGGCAGATTAGTTATTATCTTAGTTATAGAGCCTTCCTTAAACCTTGTTTCTATCCAATCTAAAGGGTCATTGCTTAGGTTTATTTTTATTTTAGCTAACTTTGAGTTTATTGAAGCATTTTTTATATCTCTTTCCAAGCCATTTAAACTCTTAGCTTCTGAAATGCCAGATTCTATTAATAGTATTCCATCTTTGCAAAATGGGTCTAGAATTGAGTCTGTTTTTTTTATTTCAGCTAGATGGACTAAAGAGTAAGCTATTGTGGAGTTTATTGAGCCTGAAACATTCCTTATTCTATAATTTCTTTTATAGTTTTCAACAGGATTTAAACCAATAAAACAGTTATTATCCTTAATATCTATGAAAATAATATTTTCCGGCTCTTTTAAATTGACTTTAAACCCTTGATTGAATAATTTTTCACCAAAGCTTTTTCTTATATCCTGAGAAGAGAATTTATGCTTTCCTTCTCTTTTACAGTCAACTCTTATAGTTCCCTTTATTTTAGGATCTATTTGGGTTTTGTAGATATCTTCCTCTTTTTTGAATTTGAACTTTTTTAGTAATTGATAGGAAAATAAAGCGCTTCTGATTATTTTTCTCTCTTTATTGAATAAGACTCTTCCCTTAGAATCTTTCTTTCCATTTAATTCTTCTTCTGCTATTATTTCTAAACCTTCTAATGTTGAGGCTATGCATTCCATACTAACTTAGAAATAGTTTAATTTAATAAATTATCCAAAAAAAAGAAAAAAAGAGGTTTATTTTTTAGCTATGCTAAAAACACTCTTTAATGCAACTACAACTGTAGCTGGAACAAACAATGCCATTACAGCACTTAAGATGTTTCCTAGTATTGCTACTGTTCCAAGAACGTCTCGTCCTAAGAAAGACACCAATACTAAAACTGTTCCTGCTGTCAAAAATGGTCTTACCTCTTCATCTGTTATGTTTAGGATACCTACAATCAAACCCAGTACGACCAATATTGCTGTCCATAATCCCTGCACAACGCCTAATGCACCTAAGATTACAGCAAGAACTACACCTATAAGGAATGCCCAACTACCAATAGTGCTATTTCCCCTAGATTTTGCCACTTAGTTTTCACCCCCTTTTTTGGTTTAGATTCTATAAAGATTCTACAAATATTTTATAATATAAATGTTTGGAACTACTTTGGAGTAATTTGTTTTAAAAGAGAATTTATAAAATCCATATTTCCATCATTTAAAATTAAAACATCATACAATTCTGAGTATTTTTCTAAAGATTCTTTTATTTTTTCATTTAAGAAACCAATTTTTATTATATTTTCATAATTAAAACCAGTTACCATGTCTGGATCTCCCAAACTGTCCCCTAATAAAATTATATTTTTCCTGTGCTTTATTTCATTAAAGAATGGGAGATTATGTAAAATAGTTTCATCTTTATTCATCCCATGAATTATTGGCTCTTTTACTGCAACTGCATTTCCTTTTTCATCAAATTCAAAAGAATTAGAAACTATGTGGATGTTGCTGTATAATTTTCCTTCTTTTTCTAAAAACATTGAAATTGAATCTCCCCCTAAACCATTGCCAGAGATTATTATTAAGGGGATATTGTTATTGTGTAAAAAGGCTAGGAATTCAGATATTCCCCCTCTTAACTTGACTTTTCCAGATTCGACAACTTTTTTTATGTCTTTTTTGTTTAATTTAGACTTAATTAATAATTTGAAATGCTCTGTCCACCATTCATTCATTGCTTTTTTTCTTGCTTCTATTGAAAGTTTATGATCTATCTCTATAGGATGATATTTGTTGTAAAGCTTTTGAGCTTTCTCTGCATAATCTGATGTTAGGTAGCTTCCGTCCCTTAAAACTGAAATAATTGAAGGAACTTTTTTTCCGTTAACCAAATTTGTAGTTAAAGTTTTATCAAAATCAGATACTATATGAACTTTGTTTAACCCTTGGTTTTTGAATATTTTAATTTTCTTTTTTAGTTCTTCTTCATTTATTATTTTCATTTTGCCACGTAAATATTGTTTTTCATTTGAATAATTTTTGCTTTTACTGTTGAATTAACTGGTTTATTGCAATCTAATATTGTAATAGCCCTGTTTCTTGCTGTTCCAATCATTTGATTTGGCATCCAGCCTTTAGCTTTTATTTCTATGTTTATTTTTTCATTTAATTTAAATTTTTGAGGCAGTTTTTTAGTTTTTTTAACTTCTATGTCTTTTGCTTTAAAACCCAACTTTAAATTATATTTATTTTCCCATTCATTAATTTTTTTATAAAAAGAATAATAAGTTTCTTCTTTTGTTTTCATTTTTCTTCCATATTTATGAAATTCATATTTTTGGATTCCTATATTGCATTTTAGTTCTTTAGATAATTCAATTAAGTCTTCAATATCTGCTTCATTAAAATTTTGGATGTAAACAGGAGTTAGCCAGACTTCTAGTTTATTCTTTAATAATTCTTTTATGTTTTCAATTACTTTCTCAACATCATAAGAATCTTTTCCAAATAATATTTTTCCTTTTTCTTTGTTTAAAGTATGAATTGAGATGTTTATTTTATCTAATCCTGCTTCTTTTAAGCCTTTAATATTGTTTAATAAAATTCCATTTGTTACCATTGAAATTGTTTTTATTTTTAATTTTTTTATTTCTTTTATTAAAGGAATTAAATCAGGATAGGTAGTGGGGTCTCCAACAGAATCTATATGGGCTATGTCTATTCCTTCTAAATAATTTATTACTTCTTTAATCCAGGCTACTAAATAGTCTTTATCTACTATGAAATTTCTTGGATGAATTTTTAAAGAATTAGCTGCTGTACTACAGAAGGCACACTTCATGTTACAGATAGTAGTAGGTCTAATTTGTAAAAGAGAATTATTGTTCCTGGTTAAAATTCCTATGTAAGCTAAACCAATTAAAGGAATTCCTGAATCCTGGTCTATTTTGATTAATTCCATGATTTAGCTTAAAACGCTAGATTTTTAATAATTGCCTTATTGTAGTGATTATGGATAATAGTTTAATATATAGATTGCCTGAAAGAAGAGAACAAGTTTCTGAGATTGTTGGGGCTATCCCTCCTGACTGGGCTTACATAAACGGAGATTTAATACATCCAGAAGAGCTAAAAACACAGAATAGAATTGCTGAAAATACTAGATTATCTTTTTCCAGATATCGTATGATTCATCCCATTGTAACAGGAAGATTGGAACCTACAAGGTCTATGGAAGATAGACCAAGGTACCATGCTCCAGATTTTGTTGGAATATTTACAGAACAGAAACTTCCGTTTGGTGTTAATTTTGAGCAAGCTGGATTTGGGCATGGAGATTTAACTTTTGAAATTGCAAGAGAGTTGGCTAGAAGATTTATTTTGAAAGGTTATACGGGATATTTGGCATTTCACGGTTGTAATGAAAGAGAAGTTGACTTTGGAAAAATTACTATTTGGCAAGAGGGACATAGAATTCCTGTGCCTGGATCTCATTATTCTGAAATGGTTTCTTTACCTCCGAATGTTGAGGTAGAATGGAATGATGTAAATGAAAGAGATAAGAAAGGACTAGATGGGTTTTTGGACATTTTAGATGGGCAGGGTTTAGAAAAATTGGGGTTAGAAACAGCTTAATCCTACAAAAACCTTAATAAAGCTTATTCCTATTTTTTGCCTTATGATGCTTGGAAAAATAATCGGCAGGACCTCTACAATGAGTTTTCAGTTTTTAGTTAAAGGCCCCGCTAAGAAGCTGGATTATGTCTGGATTCCAAGTAAGGATTATGATGTTTTGGCTCAGATTGTTGAGATAGAGAAAAGCAATGAAGAATCTACAGCTTACTGCAATATTATAGGATATAGAGATGGAACATTAAAACATCTGAGAGTTCCTTTAGAGCCTGGAAGTGAAGTTTTAAAAGCTGAGGATGTTTTTATAAAAAATACTTTAGGATTAGGAGAGATTAAAAATGGCGCTTTTATTGGCCATCTAAATGGATATGATAATTTAAAAGTATTTTTAGATTTGAACAAATTATTAACAAGACATGTGGCAGTCCTGGCTAAAAGCGGTAGCGGCAAGAGCTACACAGTTGCTTGCTTAATTGAAGAAATTTTAGAAAAGGAAATACCAGTTTTGGTAATAGATCCTCATGGGGAGTATTCAAGTTTAAAATATAAAAACGACAAGGATGAGTTAAAGTTAAAGAAATTTAAAATTGAAGCTAAAGGATTTTCTAACAGCATTCAGGAATATTCACCAGATATTGAAAATAATCCAAAAACAAAGCCGTTAAAATTAAATGCTTATAATTTAAATTCAGCTGAGTTAGTTCATTTACTGCCTGCAAGATTATCTAATGCTCAGTTAGGATTGTTATATTCTAGTTTGAGAAATATGAAAGAAAAAGTTGATTTTGATTCTTTGATTAATGAATTAGAATTAGAGGAGAATAATGCTAAGTATACTTTAATTAACTTAATTGAGTTTATACAAAAATTAAATTTATTCTCTAATAGTCCAACATCATTACAGGAGTTGATACAACCGGGAAAATGCACTATAATTAATTTGAAAGGAATACAAACAGAGCTGCAGGAAGTTGTGGTATACAAATTAATGAAAGATTTATTTGAGGCAAGAAAAAAATCAGATATACCTCCTTTTTTTGCAATAATAGAAGAGGCGCATAATTACATTCCTGAAAGAAATTTTGGAGAGGCTAAATCAAGTGCGATATTGAGACAAATTGCTTCAGTTGATTACTCCGAACCCATTCTGATAAAGAAGAGCGATTCTGTTAACCTATTAAGAATTGGGGAATTTGTTGATTCTTTGATGGTAAATAGTAAAGTTGTTCATGATAAAAATGGATTTGAAACTGTAAAGCTTAAGTCAATATTCCACACTCCTGCGTTTGATAAAAAATTAAAAATAAAGTATAAAAGAATTAAAAAAATCATAAGGCATAAGATTAATGAACAGTTGTATGAATTGATACTTGAGAAAGGGAAAAAAGTTAGAATTACTTCTTCCCATAGCATATTTGTTTTAAAAGATAATAAAATCCAGGATGTTGCAACTTCTTCCTTGAAGAAGGGTGATTATGTATTGATACCATTAACCCTTCCTAAAAACAGTGGAAAATTGAAGTCAATTTCTTTTAGAAACAACCAGAAACATAGATCATTTAAGCTACCTAAAAAAATCTTATTAACAAGTGAATTTTTAACATTATTGGGGTATTATGTTGCAGAAGGTGGGTGTAATCGTACATCAATAAGGTTTGCGTTAAATAGTAATGAGGAAGTCTATCGGAAAGAAATTATAAATTGTTTGAAAAAAGCATTTGGTGTGACACCTTATCTATATTATAGTAAGAAATCATCGAGGGTAGATATCATATCACATAAGACAAGTCTTTCAGAGTTATTCTCTGGTCTTTGCGGCAACAATACATTAGATAGTAAAACTCCGCACTTTATTTTCAGTACATCCGATAGATTAAAGGCTTCTTTTATAAGTGGTTGTTTTAATGGTGATGGTTACTTAAGAGTCAGGAAGGGGAATAAGGGCGGAGAAAACATAGAAATTTCCTATAAAACTATCAGTCAGAGGCTAATAAAAGAACTAAGTTATCTATTATTGTCTATGAGTATACATTCTGCTATTTATGAGATTAAACCAAAAGAGAAAAATCGTAAATTAGTGTACCAGCTAGTTGTCAACGGTAAATATTGCGAGAAGCTTCTAAGGATTCTTAAAAACAATAAACATAGAAAAAAAATTAAAAAATCTTTAGAAAATAAATATAGAAATACAAATTTGCTTGAATATAAACTTCCTACTGGGCCATTTAGATTAGCGTATAAATACTACAGGCCCATAGCTTCTGATGATTCTATTAATGAGAGAATGTGTATAAGAAGAGAAAGGGCTAATAGAGATGATTTATCAAAATTTATAAAATATTTAAAGAAAAAATCAAGAATTAAACCTGATGAGAAAGTTATTGATTTTTTAGAGATGCTATGCAACTCTGAAGTAGGCTTTCTAAAAGTAAAAGAAATAAGAAGAATTATCTCACACTCTAAATACGTATATGATTTGTCCATAGGGGAGTCTGAAAACTTTATATCTGGTGTCGGTGGAGTTCTTTTGCATAATAGTGAGGGAAGAAAATTTGGTTTAGGGCTATCTATTATTTCACAAAGACCTGCCAGAATAGACAAGAGTGTTTTAAGTCAAACTGGCACTCAGATTATACTAAAGGTTACAAATCCAGGTGATATAAAAGCTATAGCAAATTCGGTTGAGGGATTAACTTCAGAAACTGAAAGGGAAATTAAGAATATACCAATAGGGACTGCCATGATAACTGGTGTTGTTGATCTGCCTTTGTTTGTTGATATAAGGCCAAGAATGACAAAACATGGTGGTGAGGCAGTTAATATGATAGAGGCAGTTGTCTCTAAAAAAGATTTCTTGAAAGAAGCTAAGGATTTTGATAAAAAAGGAGAGCTATTGAATGTTATACAACCAAGAAATTCAAAGAAAGATATTGAGCTAATGACTGAGAAAAAAATAAAGAAGATATTTACAAAATTAATACCTTGTTTATTTGTTAACTTCAAGGACTTTAATGTTTTAATTAATCTAAATAATGGTGAGCTGATTAAAGAGATTGATACTGGAAAAGGGGATAATTTTACTCCAAAAATGGATTTAAGCCCGCAACAAAAGAAAGTATTTGATGCTGCATTAACAATGAATAGTTTTACCTCTGCAGAAATATTTTCCAAAACAGGACTGCAATTTTCAGATGTTTATGATGTAGTTGTGTCTTTGGTTAAAAAAGGATATTTTGTTCAGGAGGGGAATAAATACAAACTTTCCAAATCATTTAATTTAAACTTACAGGAATATGCATGCTATGTCTCTCCTGATTTTTCAAGAATAGATTATGATGAGAAATTAGAAAAAATTCATAATTCTGAAGAGATACTGAGATTTTTAGAGAACTTTTCAAAAGCTAAAAGTAGCAAGGAATGTTTTTTGGTAGTTTATGGTGTTGAATATTCATGAACCTTTGGACGGTACTCTTTTGATCCTGAACATGAGTATCCTTCTAAATGGCAGGACAATAATGGTCCACGATTCCCCTCTCTAATTTTTACACGTAACCCCCCATTTAATTCTGTCATCTCTCCTATTGTTAATCCAACTGCATAATCTCCCCTAGCGGTATGGCCCCTAACCTCCAGAGTTGCACTTCTAAATTTTTCTTCTTCTTCAATAATAGAGGTTATAACTAAATCTAATTTTTGCCCTTGACCTCTTACATGAACCCCCCGATTTAATTTTAAGGGCAAATCTCTTATTATGAACATGGCGGGATTAGATAAATTAGGAGTTTAAAAATTTATTGATAGACATTTCTTTCCATAAAAAATTCTTAGTAATCAATAGATATCTTTCTTTCTCCTTCTGGATAAACAAAACCTTTTTTTATTTTTTCTAAATCGAGATTTTTTGATAATTCTGTTGGTAATCTTATTATTACTGTATTGCCTGATTTCCAGAATTTTACTTCTTTTCTTTTGACTCCCCATAAGTTATGTTCTTTTAACTTTCCTTCTACAACCTTCATACTTTCATCAGGTAGGTATTCTTCGTTGCAGTTTTTACAATATTCAATATCTAATATTCCACAGTCTATACCCTCTCTGACAAATCTTTCTCTTTTCCATTTTAGTTTACCCCCACATGGGCAAGGGTAATTTATTTTTTCCATATTATAACTCCATAACTGTTATGGGATAAATTTTTCTTGTGTTTTTTATTCTGAATTCTCTGTAAACAACTGTGAACCATCTAAACTCGGATATTATCGAGCCATCTTTTCTGATTTTCTTTGTTCCTTTTGTTATTGCATCTAATATGTTATCTCTTCCAATCCCTCTTAATTGCATTCTGTCAAAGACATGCTCGCTCCTTTTCTTTGAATCATCCCATTTGTTCATGCTTCTGAATGCTATGTTTAGTTTAATTTCATCCATCAACTGTATATAAGTATATAAAGTTATATAAATTTATCTATTTATAGATATTTCTTTCCATAAAAACTTTCTTTGTTTTTGCTACTTTTCCCTTTTCGTTTTTTCTTATGAAGGAAGAATGCTCTATTGCTTCTGCTAAACAGATTAGTTCATCTTTTAATGTCATTATTGCAACTGTTTGATCTGCGTTAAATTCATTAAATTTTGAAATTCCAGGAATGCTTAAATCTGCTCCATGGCATAAAGTGTTTACAGCATTATCTAAAACCCATATTTTCGGCAAATGCTGAACTGCTGCTTCTATTGGCAAAATTATTTTTCTTATTTCCTCTTCCTCTCCTTTTTCCTTCCATAAAGTATAAGCATCCTTTAAATCATGCAGAGAATGCCAATCTTTTTCCTTGAATGGGCCTGCTTTTGTTCTTATTAACTGAAGCATGTGGGCATTTGTTTTTAATTTTAAACCGAAATCGTGACACCATTTTCTTACATAGAAACCTGCTTCTGAACCCACTTTAAATAAAACATCTCTGCCTTCTATTTCTAATATTTCTAAATAGTAAATTTCTCTTGTCCTTAGTCTTCTTTTGACAGCACTTCTTATTGGGGGGAGTTGTTCTATTTTTCCTAGAAATTGTTCTGCTACTTTCATTATTTCTTCTTCAGGAATATCAGTATGCAAATGCATTATCCCAAGATATTCCTTTCCTGCTTTTAATAAAGTCTGGACTATTCTTGTTGCTTTTCCTAAAGCAATGGGCAAGACTCCAGTTACATGGGGGTCAAGGGTTCCTGAATGACCTGATTTGTCTATCCCAAGAATTTGCTGGACATAAGCAGAAATTTGATGAGATGAAGGACCTCTTGGTTTATTTAAATTTATTATTCCATAATTTATTAATTCTTCAGTTGGTCTTTCTTCTGGATTAATTCCTTGGTTAGGATCAGTTTCGGCTTGCTTTTTTACAAATACTTCCTTTTCTGCTTTTTCAAAAGGTAAAAGAGTTTCAGAATTATTTCTTTCCTTTAGCGTCATGATGTTCATGCCTTGGTTTTTGAGGGGAGGTTATTATCTTTTGACTTCTCATTTTTTCCTGAACTTGCTCAGAAGCAACCTTTTGATGTTTTATTACATCTTTAGATTTTGATTCTTCTTCTTTTTGAAGCTTAGTTTCTTTTTTCTCTTCTTTAGATTCAAGAACTTCTTTCTTTTCTTCTTCTAATTTATCTTTCTTTTCTTCTTTCTTAACCTCTTTTTTATCTTCTTTCTTGAATTCAATAGGAGCATTAATTAATTCAGCCTGAACAACTTCAACATCTTTGTCTTTTATCTTTATTTTATCCTTTATTGCCTTAACCTGAATTCTTGGAGGGGGATTCTTTCTTCCATTTTTCCATAATTCTAAATTTAAATATTTCCCAAGTTTAACATTATCACATTTCATATGTTTTTGAAGAAATTCACGGATAGTTCTAACACTTCTCTTAGTCCTTTTGTAATTAGGAGCTCTTGAAAATTCTTTTCTTAATGGTATTGTGTAAATTCTTTCGAGTGCCATTTTATGCGTCAGTTCTGTTTCTTCTCCAATGTCTCTTTATAGCTGTATGTCTTCCAGGATGAACTCTTCTGTTCTTTCCATAAATCTTTGGAACTGTCCAGAATGGAGCCCATTTAGTTTGAGCTAATCTTTTTGCTAATCTTAATTTTTTTGCTAATCCTTTAAATCTTGCCATTTTATTTTCTTTTGATTGTGAAGTCCTTTTTTTCCTGTAACATTGTTAATATCTGCTTTAACTGTTCATCATTTAATTTTTCTTTTAATCTTCCTGTTCTTGCCATCTGTATTAATACAGAAGCGAGTTGTATTGCTTTTTCAGGATGAGCAATTTTTATGTTGCCAAACCTTGATAATGCTTCTTTGTCTAAAAGCTGTTTTGCTAATGCTTCTATTTGTTCTACCTGGTTTTTTAAGGCTTCCTCTTCATTAAAACCCTGCTGATATTTTTGTTGAATTTCTTCCAGCTTTTTTCTTTTTATTTCATCAATGTTCATTTTGAAAGCTTATCTAAGAAGCTTTTTCCTTTTGGAGTTACTAATCTTCCTTTATGCTTATCCTTTTCTCCTTTCTGGATTAATTCTGCCTTTTCTAATTGCTGTAGAATAGTTCTTATGATCTTACCTCCAGCGTTAAATGTCTTCTCTGGCTTGTATCCTCTGTTTTTCTTACTGCTGTATTTATGCCTTAGTTTATTCGTTCCTATAGGTCCTTTAAGATAAACACTTCTAAGTATAGACGCTGCTCTCTTATACCACCAGTCCGTTTCAGCAGGGGGCCTGTCTTTGGCTACCCCTGTTTTAACAAATTTGGCCCATTCTGGCTCTTTTATCTGTTTTTTGAGCTCTTCAGCAGCCTTATTTATCAGTGCATTTGGATTAGTATCATATATTGTTGCCATAGTTAGAATAGAGAAATGAGGGTTTTTTAAAGCTTTTTATTTCTTTGTCCTAGAACTTTATTTTAATTGTCCTTGTGATAATCTCTTCTATATCTGCTAGCCTTTCCTTGTTTAATGAAACTTGCAGTCCATAAGATGTCGGTTTTGTTATTATAAACCCTTCTTTAATTAGTTTTTTTGCTACCTTTTCTATATCCTTTCCTAAATGGGAAGGAAACCCCCTTTTTAGAGTGTCGTAATGAGTATGGACCCCACCTATAATTTTCTTTCTTCTGAGGTTATATAGAATAGTAGCTTTAATTTTGTCTTCATCATGGGTCATATTTTCTAAGATGGATGGATAAATATTTAAATGTTCTTAATATTGTAATATAAAAATATAGATAGGAATATTTATAAGTAAGTAAGTATGCAGGTATCACATGAAAGATGAAACTGTTTTTGTAGAGGTTTTTGGAAACAACCCCATTATAAAAGTTATAGACTTTCTTATAACCTTCCAGCTATTTGATTATTCCTTAACTGAGATTGCTAAAAATTCTGGCGTGGGTTATTCTACTTTGCAGACTTTTTGGAATAAATTAGAGAATAATAATGTTGTGGTAAAAACAAGAAGGGTTGGAAAATCAGATTTGTATAAGTTAAATACAGAAAACCCTGCAATAAAACAACTGATAAAATTAGACTGGAACTTGATCAAAGGTTCAGAAGAAAAAGTTTTAGTTACTAATTAGCCTTCTAAAGCATAACTTCCTGTAGGTTTGCCTTTTACAGCGCTTATTATGAATTCCTTTCTTTGTTTATTGAAGAAGTTAATCATATCAGTCTGTGTTATTATTCCTATTAGATTTCCGTTATCGTCAACAACTGTTAATTTTTTTATTCCTTTATCATTCATTATCTTATAAGCAAAATAGATGTTATCCTGTGGTTTGACTGATATTAAAGGCGAGGTCATGATATCATGGGCTGTAGCTACTTTTGGCTGGATGTTATTGGCAACTACTTTGTAAGCTAAATCTCTTTCTGTGATTATTCCAACTGGTTTTCTTCCTTCTGTTACTACAACAGAGCCAATTTTTCTGCCGTACATCATTCTAGCGATGTTGAAAATTTTCTCCTCCTTGTTAGAAATCTGAACATCATGAGTCATGATGCTTCCTACTGTATCCATGCAGAAGTAAAATGTTAGGTGGTTTAAATAAATATCGAAATGTGGGACAGGGGAGATTTGAACTCCCGACACCACGGTCTTCAGCCGTGTGCTCTCCCAGGCTGAGCTACTGCCCCGTATTTAAAAAGACCTCAAGATGCTCTTATAAATATTTCTAAAGTGATAATTTTTTAAACAACTAATCTATACCTTAATCATGCCTGGACTTATAACCCATATCTATATTGCCAAACATATCTCTAAAAGAAAAGATTTTCTATTGGGGAATGTGCTGCCTGATACTACATTATTGATAGTTAGAGATAGAAAACATATCCTATCGTTGAAACTAGCTAATCTTTTAATGAAAAATAAGAAAACAAAGTATATTGGAGCAGGTATAAAGACGCATATTATTGTAGATAAGTACATGCACCCAAATTATATATTAAAGAAGGCTGCAAAACTTTCCAAAAAAGCTGGAATTGATATTGATCTTGCACATGGAGCTATTGAATCTGCGATGGGTAGGCTATTGCTAAAGGAACATCCTGAGTTAAAAGAAGAGCTTGGAAATGCTATAAAATCTGTTAGTGATGAAGAAGTGGTTTCTTATCTGGAAAAAGTGATTAATGAAAAAGAAGATAAAATTTTAGAAGCAGTAAGAGATGCGAGAAAAATAGGCCTATTGAAGAATCCTTATTCTTTTACTGCACTAGTTAGAAAGTTAATGGTATATAAAAAATATAAATCTATGAAAATTAATCATATTAAATTTGAGAATCCATTTGTGATAATGAAGAACGCTAAACTTATTGTTGAAGAGGATTATATAAAATATCTAAATAAATGCATTGAAATAGGGAAAAAGACTATTAAAAATCTTTAAATAGTTTATTTTAGGAATTTATAAAATGGTTTCAAACGAGAATTATGATGCAAAAGAAGCTGAGCCTAGATTACAGAAATTCTGGGAATCAGAAAAGGTATACAAATTTGATGCAAAAAGCAAGAAACCTGTATTTTCTATAGATACTCCCCCCCCTACTGTGTCTGGGAAGATGCATATGGGTCATGCTTTCTCTTATTCACAAATGGATTTTATTGCCCGCTATAAAAGAATGAGGGGATTTAATTTATTTTATCCTTTTGGGACTGATGATAATGGGCTGCCTACAGAAAGGCTAGTTGAGAAAGAAAGAAAAGTAAAAGCTGCAAACATGGAAAGACAGGAGTTTGTAAAAATATGTTTAGATGCTTTGGAGAAAGAGTTCAGGCCAAAATACATAAAAAACTGGAAAGATATAGGTATGAGCTGTGATTTCTCTTTATTTTACACTACTATAAATGAACATTGCAGAAGAATTTCCCAGAAATCTTTTTTAGATTTGTATGAGGATGGAAGGGAATATCAAAAAGAAGCTCCATCTATCTGGTGCCCTGAATGTACGACAGCTATTGCCCAGGCAGAGTTGGAAGATAAGGAACTGAAATCTTATTTTAATGATATAAAATTTAAATTGAAAGATGGAAAAGATATTGTAATAGGGACTACGAGACCTGAGATGTTAGCAGCCTGTGTTGCCATATTTGTACATCCAAAAGACAAGAAAAATAAAAGCTTAATAGGAAAAACTGCGATTGTTCCGATATTCAACCATGAGGTTAAGATAATTGCTGATGAGAGAGTTGATATAGAAAAAGGAACCGGAATTGTAATGTGCTGCACTTTCGGGGATCTTACTGATACAGAATGGTACAAGGCATATAAACTGCCTTTGAAAATTGTAATTAGTAAGGATGGAAAGATAATTAATTCTGGAAGATACAATGATATGTCTATCCAGGAAGCAAGAAAAACTATAATTGAAGATTTAAAAGAAAGAGGACTATTAGTTTCCCAAAAAGAGATTACACATATGGTCAATGTTCATGAAAGATGCGGGACTGAGATAGAGATTTTAGAGACAAAACAGTGGTTTATCAGATATTTGGATTTAAAAAAATTATTCTTAAATGAAGGGAGTAAATTAAACTGGTATCCGGAGCATATGAAAGTAAGATATGATAACTGGATAAAAGGACTGCAATGGGACTGGTGCATATCCAGGCAGAGATATTTTGGCATTCCATTTCCTGTATGGTATTGCAAAAACTGTAATGAAGTGATATTAGCAGATGAAAAAGATTTGCCTGTTGATCCAATGTATGACAAACCAAGAATAAAAAAATGTCCAAAATGTTCTTCTAATGAATTTATTCCTGAAAAGGATGTTTTAGATACATGGACTACTTCATCTTTAACTCCACAGATTGCAGTTCAATTAGTAAAAGATGAGAAAGTAAGAAAAAAAATATTCCCGATGTCATTAAGAGCTCAGGCTCAGGATATTATAACTTTCTGGCTGTTCAATACTTTAGTTAAAAGCCAATTACATTTTAAGAAAAATCCATGGAAAGATGTTATGATTAGCGGATGGGGTTTAGACCCGAAAGGAAGAAAAATGTCTAAATCTAAGGGAAACATAATAGAGCCTCAGGAAGTGATGAAGAAGTATTCTGCAGATTGTTTGAGGTTCTGGACTGCAGGTTCTAAGCTGGGAGATAATCTTGCTTTTCAGGAAAAAGAATTAATTGCATGCCAAAAAATCACAATAAAACTTTGGAATGCTTCTAAATTCGCTTTTATGCATCTGGATGATTTTAAGATTCAGAAACCTAAAAAAGTTTTAACATTAGATAAATGCCAATTATTCCAACTGAATAAATTGATAAAAACATGCACTGAAGCATTTGAATCATATGAGTATTCAAAAGTTAAATTGGAAGTAGAAAAGTTTTTCTGGCATACATTTTGTGACAATTATCTTGAAGTAGTTAAGGATAGATTATACAATCCTGATAAAAGAGGAAAAGATGCAAGAATTTCTGCCCAGTATACCTTATATACTTCACTTTTAACATTAGTAAAGTTAATATCGCCTATTCTTCCTTATATCACAGAAGAATTATACCAGAAGCATTTCTTAAAATATGAAAAAGTTAAAAGTATTCATATAAGTGAATGGCCTGGTATTGGTCATGTTGATAGCAAGCTCTGTAAAAAGTATGAAGAGTTTATCCAATTAATCTCTGAAATAAGAATGCACAAGAATAAGAATAAAAAATCCTTAAAAGAAAAGATAGATGTTGTTCTACCAGTTAAGTATAAAAAATATGAAAAAGATTTAATAGAAGACTTTAAAGCTGTTACTAACACAGAAAACTTATCTTTTGGGGATGGTTTAGAGATAAAATTTAAAGATGGATAAAAGAAAAATACAGAAATTAAAAAAGTTCATTAAAGAACTAGAAGCAATAAGAGGCAGGCATACTGAGCTTGTTTCTGTTTATGTACCTCAGGGATATGATTTAATTAAGATAATACAGCATTTAGAGCAAGAGCAAGGGACTGCTTCCAATATAAAAGACAAGAACAACAGGCAGAGAGTTATTGATTCTTTAGAAAAAATGATCAGGCATCTGAGATTGTATAAGAGAACACCTGAAAATGGATTAGCTGCTTTTTCAGGAAATGCATCCACAAATGAAAGCAAAGTTGATATCAAAGTCTGGAGCATTGAACCTCCAACACCGATACAGACAAGGTTGTATAGATGCGATCAAAATTTTGTTCTTGATATATTAAAACAAATGCTTGAAACTAAGGAAATCTATGGTTTAATTGTCATGGACAATAGAGATGGGACAATTGGGGTGTTAAAGGGGAATGCAATAATTGAGCTTATTCATTTGACTTCTGGAGTTCCTGGAAAAATAAAATCAGGGGGGCAGTGTTTAATGCCAGATACTTCTGTGGATCTTGCAGACGGACAATCAGCCCATATAGAAGAGTTGGAAGAAGGAGATGAAGTTGTATCCTATAATTTTGAAGAGAAAAAAGAAATAGTTTCTGAAGTAAAAAAAGTCTGGAAGACAACAAAGGAGAATGTTTATGTTATCAAAACAGAAGAGGAAGAAATACAATGCAGCGGGGATCATTTATTATTCTTAGGGGACGGCAGCACAAAATCTGCGTTTGAACTTACAAAACATGATAAGCTTGTTGATTGCAAAGGAAAAGATGTTAGTATAAGCTCAATAAAAGTATTAGATAAGGAAGTTACAATGATAGACATAGAAGTTAGTAACAAAAACTTTTTTGCTAATAAAATTTTAGTTCATAATTCACAGGCCAGGTTTGCAAGGCTGAGAGAAGGAGCTGCCAAAGACTTTTATAAAAGAATTGGAGGGGCTGCTAATAAAGAGTTTTTAGAGAAAAAAGAGATAAAAGGAATTTTAATAGGGGGTCCGGGTCATACTAAAGAAACATTTTTTGATGGGGATTATCTGAATAATGAATTAAAAAAGAAGGTTATCGGAACAAAAGACCTGAGTTATACTGGAGAATTCGGTCTTAATGAGCTGGTGGATAAATCTTCTGATCTTTTAACACAAGAATCTATAATAAAAGAGAAGAATATAGTTAACAAAGTTCTGGAAACTCTTGCAAAACGTCCTGAAATGGTTGCGTATGGTAAGGCAGAGGTAGAAAAAGCTTTAGAGTATGGGGCTGTTGAACTTCTTTTACTGTCTGAAGACTTGGATGAAGAGACTACTGAGGAATTAGAGAAAAAAGCAGATGCTACTGGGGCTGATGTAGAGTTTATTTCCACAGAAACGAGCGAGGGGAAGCAGATAAAAGAGATTACCGGGATAGTTGCTTTGTTAAGATTTGCTATAAATAATTAATACAAAAATTTAAAAATCAAATAGAACTCTTATTCTTATGCAAGATATCAAAAACAGGATAGAAGCTGTTTTGTTTACTGTTGGAAGGGCTATAACTTTTGAAGAACTTGCTTCTTTGTGCAACCTTGGCTCTGTTGGAGCTGTTAGAGATGCATTGAATGAGCTTGCGGAAGATTATGAGAAAAGAGATACCTCACTTAAGCTAACTGTAGACAATAATGTGGCATCATTAAACATAAAAAAAGACTATATGTATTTGACTACTAAATTATTGAATGATTCAGAATTAGACAAGGCAACTCAGGAAACTTTAGCTTTAATCGCCTATAAGAAACCTGCCCTGCAGTCAGATATGATAAAAATGAGAGGAAACGGCGCATATGACCATATAAAGAAATTAAAGGAATTAGAGTTTGTGATATCTGAAAAGAAAGGGAGAACAAGGTTATTAAAATTAACACCAAAATTCTTTGACTATTTTGATGTTGTTGAGGATAAGCTACAGCAGAAATTTGGTGAAATAGAAAATGCTGGTGAGGTCATAAAAGCAGAGCCTCAAGAAAAATGAAAAAGCAAACTATTTTGCTGGCGTTAATTATCTTGTTTAGTTTTATTGTAAGGATAGTTATATCTTTTCATTCTGATTATTTTGCAGATGATGATTCTTATTCTAATTTAAGGCTTATTGAAATGATGAGAGATAAGACCAACCTGATTACCTATGACCCCCTCAGCTACGGCGGGAGAGATGTAATAACCCCCCAGCTGTTTCATGGTATAATGGCGATACTTGCGTTTATTCCATTCTCTTTGAAATTATTTCCTGAAATATTTATATCTACTCTGCCTTTAATTATATATTTTATTTCCCTTGAGCTCACTAAAGATGAAAACTCTTCTTTGATAACCGCTTTTATATCCTCTTTTATCCCAATTGTTTTTAGTTCTACTGTAAATCATCTTTCTGTATATTCACTAGCGCTTCCATTGATGCTATTAATGTTTTATTCATTACTTAAAATAAAAGATAAAAAATTTTTAATATTGTTTATTATTTTATCATTTATATTTCCTTTAGTGCATGCTTCATCATTTTTGTTTATTTTATCTCTATTGCTTTACATAGTCATCTTAGTATCTGAATCAATGAGTTTATCCGGGATAAGAAAAGAGGCTATAATATTTTCATTTTTTTCAATGTTCCTTATAAATTTTATACTTTTCAGAAAGGTTTTTCTGCAGTATGGCAGTTCTTTTGTGAGGCAGAATATACCGGATACAGCATTTAATTATTACTTCTTTAATTTTAGCTTATCTGACTCTTTGGTTATAATAGGAGTTATACCTTTGGTCTTTGGTATTCTTGGAATTTATTATGGGCTTTCTGGGAAGAGAAAGAAAGATGTTTTGCTGCTTGGCAGTCCAATTCTTGCTACTTTTGTACTTTTATTACTAAAAAATATTGATGTTAAAGTTGGCATCCTATTTCTTGGGTTATTTCTAACACTGATGACCCCATTAAGTATAAGAAGATTATTGGATTACTTTAAACTTACAAAATGGTCTAAATACTATACTCATTTCGTTGTTGTTTTCTTAATAATTATCGCTGTCTTTGGCATTGTTCCATCTTTGTACTATTATCAAAATGATTTAGAGGAAAAATACAATGTAGATGACTTAGAATTCTTAAAAGAAATTAATGATTCTGAAATAGTTGTCTTATCTGCGTTTAATGAAGGGAATATAGTCAGTTATTTTTCAGGGAAAAAGAACTTTGCTGATTCAAATTTTATATTGGCGCCTAATCCTGTGCAGAGACTTGGCGATACAGAAGTCGTTTACAAAACATTTTCTAAATCGAAAGCTCTTGAAATTATGAAAAGGGGCAATGTAAGATATGTACTATTATCTGAAAAAACAAAGGAAACTTATGATATAGACAAGATTCTATATATAGATGATGTTTCCTGCTTTGAACATGAAAGAGAAACAATCTACAAAATTGTATGTTAATAAGATTGCAGTAGTATTACTTGCAATGATTGTATTAGGAACACCAATAACCTTGAGAGGTATAGACAATATTAATGGTGTTGAGCCTTACTTTAATCAAAGGTTATCTGACATTTTTGAAAGAGATAAACTTCCCGATATTGATCCATTAAGTTTTGCCTCTAGGCCTTTTGTTTACCCCTTGGGAACTCCCTTTTTATTGCATATGCTAGAAAAGTTGCTGCCTGGAAATATTGCGCTTAACATTCTGCCTTTTTTACTGGGAGTATTGACAATTTCATTATTATTCTCGATACTGAAAAAATTCGGATTTAATGATAAACTGGTGATTATAGCAAATACGGTTTTCGTATTTAGCCCCCCATTTATTTATAATTTTTCAGTTTTTAACTCGTTTACAATCCCGATATTCCTGAATGTGCTTGCTATTTTTCTCTTTATGACAGATAAAAGAATGTTTAGAACAATTTCCACTATACTATTTTTAACAATTCCATTTTTTGGGTATATTCATGTAATATTCTCACTAATATTCCTGTTTTTATATGGGCTGAAAAAGATAAAGAGAGTCAACCTTCTGATTTTCACTATGACTTTATTGACTGGGCTTGTTTATTTCAGCCAGCTTAGCAGCGGATTATTTTTTGGGTCTGCTGATGAAAGAGATATATTGTTAAGGGTTATTTCTGAATTTGGCGGGAACTTTGGAATAAGTATATTCTCTATTCTTACATTAGTGTTTGGATTAAGACATTTATGGAAAAGCAAATATAAATACAAGGATTATTATGTTTCCTTAACTGTTTTGTTGCTTTTATTTCTTTTTAATCAGAAATCTGGAATATACTTCATGTTGTGCATTTCTCCAATACTATCTATGGGGATTATAGAGATAAACCAGACTAAATGGGAGTCAGGAATAATAAAGTATCTTACTATAATCCTTTTAATTTCTGGGTTGGTATTTTCAGGGCTAAGCTTTTTGTCTAAGATACCCCAGCTTCCCCCAAACAAAGACATGATAAACAGCCTTGAATTTTTAAGAGACAGGACAAATCCTGGAGATATTATTTTTTCCCATCAGAATAATGGAATTTTAATAAATTCAATAGCAAGAAGACCTAATATTATAGACCTGAATTCTGCGTATGCACCTAATGTAAAAGAAAGGCTAAAAGATTCGAAGACATTGTTTTATACAAGAGATTTTGAAATTGCAAAAAGTGTTATTGAAAAGTATAATATAAAATATGTATATATAACCCCCGATATGAAAAATGGCCTGGTATGGAATGAACCTGAAGAAGGACTTCTTTTTGTGCTTGAATTCAGCGGAAATAATTTTAAGAAAGTTTACAATAATAATGAAGTGGAGGTATGGAGGGTTAACTTTTTACAATAATGGTCTCAACAGTAACAGTTTACTTATGGGTTTTAGCATTTATTTCTGTATTTGTATCACTATTTTGGATGATTGTTAATTCTGTTTCAAAACAGCATAAAAAAGAGATTGTAGTTCTAAAAAATTTTCCAAAAGTAACTGTTGCTATCCCTGTATGGAATGAAGAAAAGTCTATTATTTCTACTTTAGAATGCATTCTTAATTTAGACTATCCTTTAGACAAACTAGAAATTATTATTGTAGATGATAAAAGTACTGATAATACTGTTGGTGTTGTTAAGAAATTTATTTCTAAACATAAAAACATTCTTTTAATAGAGCATAGTAAAAATAAGGGAAAGGCTGGAGCGATGAACACTGCTCTTAGCAAGGCAAGAGGAGATTTTTTTTGGGTATATGATGCTGATTCTTATTGTTCAAAAGATTTGCTTAAGAATCTTGTTTCAAGATTTTATGAAAAAAATAATGGAGATGTAGGGGCTGTGGTTTCTATAACCCTAATAAAGAACCAGGGAAATGTTGTGGAAAAAATGCAAAGGCTGGAATATGTTATGACTGCATTTATAAGAAAATTGACAGGAACTGTTGATACTTTGCATATAACCAATGCACTTAGCCTGTTTAAAACACAATTGATAAAAAAACTAGGAGGATTTGATGAAGGCAATCTAACAGAAGATTTCGAAATAGCAATGAGATTAAGGTCTAGGGGTTATAGGATTGTGATGTGCGAGAAAGGAAATTTTTACACAAGGATTCCTAGTACTATCAAAAAAATGTGGATGCAGAGAGTAAGATGGTTTAGGGGGTTTATTTATAATAACCTAAAATACAGGAGAATGATATTAAATAGAGATTTTGGCTTACTTGGTCTTTTTCAAATCCCCTTAGAAGTATTTGTTCTTATCACTTTATTTGTATCTGTTATAATTCTTGGTTTTAATTTTTTAGAGGAAATTATTAATCTTGTTTTTAGAGTTTATATTGCGAGTAATACTCTTTTTGATATTGCACCCAACTCCACTACCCAGTTAGTCCTTGGTCTAAACTGGAATTTTATATTTCCATTTTTTATAGTTCTTTCTACTGCGTTCTATTTATATTTAGAGGCCCATAAGTATGTTGGTGAGAAATGGAAGTTTTATATACCCTCTATTTTATATCTTTTTGTTTATCCCTTCTTTAGAAGTATGCAATGGGTTCATGCTGCATTGCTTGAATCATTTGGGGCAAAGAAAAAATGGTAAATGTATTTAGAAAAGATATGCTTGTTACTTCATTTTTGATAGCTCTGTTTATATTCATTTTTGGGTTCTATATTGGCTCTATGGTTGATGAGTCTAGAATCTCAAATGGTGAAGAATTGTTAGTTATTACCCAGTTAGATACTGACAGTTTTTTAACTGAAAAAGAATTTATGAACACATTTGAGGTGCAGGACTGCTCTCTTCTTAATAACAGAATACTGGAGCTAAGCAATAACCTGAATGAAATAGGGAAAGTTATAGAAAAATATAATGTAAGAAAAATAAGCAATGATAAACTTTATGACCAGTTAAAAAGAAAATACTTTCTTCTTGAAATAAGAGCTTATACATTAAGAAAACAGATACTTGAAACATGCGAGTCTGATGGATCTAATATAATCTTATTCTTTTATGATACTCAAGAGAATCAGGAATCCTTAAACCAGGGTTATGCCTTGGACTCTGTGGTAAAAAATCGTGGTGATGTGGTTATATTTTCCATTGATGGGGGATTTGATGAACCTGCTGTTAATTCCTTAAAAGAGTATTATAATGTAGAATCTGAACCTACTATAATTATCAATTATGAAACTAAAAAAGAAGGGTATATAAATGAAGAGGAGATTACAAAACTACTGAAATAAAATGCCAACATGCAGCATATGTGGGGTTTTAAGGGAAAGACTTGTTGAATCAATTATAGAGGAAAGCAGAGTTTCTGTTTGCGAGGACTGTGCAAAATTTGGCAAAATTATCAGCAGACCTGGTGTTTTTAAAAGCAGTATTCCTGTAAAAGTAAATGAAGAAGTAATAGAATACATAGAAGAAGGCTATCATGACAGGATAAAGAGAGCGAGAGAAAGAAAAGGCATGACACAGGAAGATCTGGCTAAGAGCCTTGCTGAAAAATCTTCTACTATAATGAATATTGAATCTGGAAGACTAAAACCTACATTGAAGCTTGCAAAGAAACTTGAAGTTTTTCTTAATATAGAAATTATTTCAAAAGATATTACTATTACTGGAGGAAATAAAAAAATAGATTTTAAGAAGGATAACCTTACTATTGGAGATTTACTAAGAATGAAGAATGACAACTAAATCCAGAATTGCTATTGAGCTTTCAAAAATAAAGGGATATGTAAACCCAAAAATTAAATTAGAGCAGTATGTTACTGATTCTGAGTTTGCTGCTGAAATATTATGGAATGCTTATCTTGATGGGAATATTGAGAATAAGAGTATTGCTGATCTTGGAAGCGGGACAGGAATATTCAGCTTGGGATGCTTAATTCTAAACGCAAAAAAGGTTTATGCTGTTGATAATGATATGGACGCTTTAAATCTGGCCAAAGAAAATATTAAGGATGCAAGATGCGAGTTTATTCATTCAGATGTAAATGAGTTTAATAAAAAAGTCGATACTGTGATAGAAAACCCACCTTATGGCACAAGAAATAAACATATTGATAGAGAATTTTTAATTAAGGCATTTGAAATAGCTGAGAAGGTTTATTCTATGCATAAACTATCTACCTCAAAGTTTGTGGAAAAAGTAGCCAGGAATAATGGGTTTAAGGTAAGTAAAGTTTTCAAGGTTAAACTTCCTTTGAAGAAAAGCTATGACTTTCATAGGAAAAATGTGGAGAAAATTGAGGTAGGGTGCTGGTTTTTTGAAAAACAATAGGTTTTTAAATGAATTTTTTTGTTTTAATCTTATGGAAATCGAGTTTTTGAAGGATGAGAAGAATAAGGTTGAATTCGTTATAAAGGGAGAGGATCACACCTTATGTAATGCCCTAAGAAAAGAGCTATGGAATGAAAGCGATGTTGATATAGCTGCATATGGTATTGAGCATCCTTTAATCAGTGATCCTGTTATGCTTGTAGAAACTAAAAAAACTGATGCTAAAAAAGTTGTTTTGAATGCTTCTGAGTCTTTAAGGAAGAAATTTAATGAGCTTAAGAAGAATTTGAATTCTGCATTGTAATCAAAAATTAATTCAAAGAGTTTTATCCTAATTTAAAGGAGATTAATCTTATTCTCTAAAAGCATGAACTCTAAGTTTTAACCTTTCTGCTAACCCCTGGGATCCAAATGTTGCCTCTAAATACGTTGTTACCCTAACAATTCGTTCTCTTGAAAGACGATCTTCTGGTGGTCCAACAGCATTTATACCATAACCTCGATACCAAACCATGAAAGGGAGTTTGAATGTTTTTTCTCTTATTGATTGTGGTTGAATGTAGCTGAATACTCTACTTTCGTGTTTACTTCCTCTTCCTTTAAGAATTATGTGGAACCTTACGTGATGTTTTTCTCCTTCTTGATGCTCATCGCATATAGGAACTCCTATTGACTGTAATGGATGCAAACCTAAAAATTCATCAGGAAAATATCTACTAAGAAGAGATAGGTTTAACTCTAAATTATCTTCGTTTTTAATGTATGTATCAGCATACCTTGGGACATCTGAAACTTCCATAAGTTTGGGCATGCTTCTCCTTAAGTGATTATTCATTATGTCATAAGCATCATCATAATCAGGGATTAGGTCTAAAATCGGCACTGCTCCAGTCATTAAATAGAAAAGCACCATTTTTTCCATTCCTCCCAAATCCGGGAAGAGAATGTAGTTTGAATCATGATGCTCTTCATTCATCCCTAAGTCTACAGTAACATTAAATTGTGCAGTAGAAATGTAGGTTTGAACAACTTCCCCTATTCTTTGCCTTATTTCTTCTATTCTCCTTTCTAACGCTTGAGTTGTTTCTGCAAATCTTTCTTTCCCCCTTGACTCCAAAAAGGAAACATTATGTGGTACTAAGCTAGTTGTTTGCAATTCTCTTTGATTAGCCTGCCTTGCTCTTGAATCTACAACACCTCTTGCAATTGGAATTAGTACTTCATCAAATAATTCTCTCTGTGTTTCTAGATCTCCTAGTCTGGCTCTTAGTTGATACCATTCATCGTAAAGGCTATTGATTTCTTTTTCATATTCATTTTGTGATGGGACAAGGTTCGCTTGTTCTGGAAATAGATCTAGTTGTTTTGGCCCTTCTTCAACTCGTGCTTCCAAAAGCTTTCTAAACTCAATATTCCCCATATTATAATTTAAAAGTATAAAATCTTATAAACCTATTCCTAGAATAACTAATCAAAAATTATATAAACCAGTTTTCTGTAGCTTAATGAATGGAAAATAAAGAGGCACCTGTTTCTTTTTATGTGCTAGCATCATTTGGGTTATTATTTTTAGTTTTTTTCTTTCTTGGACAGCCAGGAACATCTGAGAAACCAAGAGGGAATGAAGTCAGCGGGGCTATAGCTGTCAGCGATATTACTTCAACTGCGGGCTATATTGTGATTGGAACTATTGTGATTTTAATAGCTGGGTTTTCTTTTATTTTTTTAAAAAAAATGGCTACTAAGAAGAAAGCTTTGAAAAGTGATGAGCCTGAAGTTCCTGTGGCAGAGAAAAATGTTGAGTTGCCTGGATCTAAACTTGAAGATAAACATAAGAGTAATCAAGAAAAAGAGATACCTGATACAGATATAGATGAATTATTTGGAAAGGATGAAGAACCACATATTAAAGCTCCGAGCCCTTATGAAAAAACTTATGAACCTGTTAAAAATGAACAGAATTTTCAGAAACAAATGGTTAATTCTTCTGAACTAAAAGGGAAGATAAAGAGTAAGTTAATGGAGAATATGAATAAAGATGATATATTTAATTTATTAATGAATGAAGGGTATACAATGCAGCAAATAGAAATGGCTACTGATGATATTAATTTAGAAACTCTGAAAGATTATATCAAAAAAAGCATGCAAAGAGGATTAAGCAAGTCTCAAATATTTGAAAGCTTGAGATCTAAGAATTGGAGAACTGATTTGATCAATAAGGCTTTTTTATCTATTCAAGCATTGACCAAATGAATTTAGCAGAAACATCTCGACCTTTTTTAGAGGATCCACCAACCATGATTTTTAAACCTTGTGGCCATACCATTGTCTCCCACTCATAAGGAATTGGACCAAACCCCACACCTGCATTATAGTAAAATCCTCTGCCTCTATCATATCTTCTATCTGTTGAATTTGTTATATCTAAACCACAACCCGCTATGACCCTAATTGGCGTGTTTGACCTAACCTCTCCACCTATTCTACGTACGCTACCAGACTCATTGTAGTTATAATTAGATTCTCCTCTCCCTCTCTTTCCGCTTGTTATTAACCATAATGTTCCTGGTAGTCTAGGGGAAGGATCTGTTAATCTAACTTCAAGACCTACTACTGCCATATCATTTTTTGGAAATTGATTATTATGCCCATCATATCCTTCTACTCCAAATAGAACACATAACTGTTTAGGAAAGTATTTACTAATTCCTGTTGCACCTTCAGTTTGCTCTTGAGGCAAAGCCGTATTTATAGGTGGCTCTACAGGCGGTTCACTTGCTCTAATATTTCTAAGAGAATCTGCATATACATAAGTAGTATCGACTCCCGTATAAACTGCTGGCTCATCTGCTGATGCTTTACTAGTTAAACCTATTGCTACAGTAGCTAATGCAGTTAATCCTTTTGTTAAAAATCTTGATCTCATTTTAATATTTGGAAATTTTATCCTTTATAAATCTTCCTATTTTTACTACTTTCTAGTAATTTATGACAAGATTAGAAACCTTTTTATTAAATGGATTTTAAATTCAAAAAGTAAATGAGTTTAAAAAAAATTTGGAATTTTATATGGAAAGAAGATTCTTTTCTATCATGGGTAGTTAATGTAATCTTAGCTTTTTTAATTGTAAAGTTTCTGATATTTCCTGGAATGGGACTGGCATTAGGAACATCTCATCCCGTTGTGGCCGTTGTTTCTGAGAGTATGGACCATCATGGAAACTTTGATGATTGGTGGGAAAGGCAAGGAAGATGGTATGAAGAAAAGAATATTACTAAAGCTGATTTTATGAGGTTTGACATGAAAAATGGATTTCAAAAAGGGGACATGATATTTTTAAAAGGAAAAGATGAATTTGAAGTTGGAGAAATTATAGTGTTTGATGCTAATTCAAATAACCCTATAATTCACAGAGTGGTTGTTAAAAAAGAAAATGACTATCAAACAAAAGGGGATGCAAATAGCGATTCATCTAAAAATTTGGGAGAAATGAATATTCCTAAAGAAAGGATAATAGGGAAAGCTTTATTTAGAGTGCCTTTTTTAGGATGGGTTAAGGTTTGGGCTTCAGAAATATTTGGGGGGTTTAAAAATGTTGTTTTGTCTTAAATGCAAGGGATTGTTAATACCTAATAAAGATGACCCTAAGAAAGTTATGTGCGCTTCATGTGGTTATAAACCAAGACAGAAAAAAAATCTAAGTGTTAAGGAAAAAGTTGATATAGACTCTAGATTAGAAGTAGTTGATAAGACTATTGAGACTCTGCCTTTAACAGAAGCAGAATGTCCTAAATGCACTTATGTAAAGGCATTTTACTGGACTGCACAGACGAGGAGTTCGGATGAAGCTGAAACAAGGTTTTTTAGATGCCAGAAATGCAGACATCAATGGAGGCAGTACGATTGAATCCTTTAATTCCTGCTTACAAAGAGAAATTTATTAAAGATATTAAAAAGGAGGATATAAAACTAGCTGTTTCAGGCATTATAGTTTCTAAGGATAATGGCAAGATAGTGATAGATGACACTACTGGGAATATCCCTGTGGAAATTGAAACTGAGCTTGAAATGAACAAATTTGTAAGGGTTTTCGGAGTTCTTATTCCTTATGATGACGGTTTTGAGGTGCAGGGGCATATAATCCAGGACCTTTCAGAATTGGATATTGAAAAGTATATGAAGGTAAAGGCTTTACTCCAATAATTATATATTATTACCAAAAACGATTTAAGGCTGAGACTTTATTTTAGAGTCATGAAATTGACTTTAGCTGAAAGCAGATTTTTGAAAGACCCCATTAATATAATTTCTGAGCTTGTAAATGAGGTTACTTTAAAGATTAAGGGTGATAATGTGGAACTGGTTGCTATGGACCCTGCTAATGTTGCAATGGTCAAATTTAATCTTTTAAGCTCTGCTTTTGTTGAATATTCTGTTGAGAAGCCTATAGATATATCTGTTAACCTTGATAATTTAAAACATATTTTAAGAAGAGCAAAATCTTCTGATGTTTTAAGCCTCGAACTTAATGGGAATAAATTAAAAATAGAATTTTCGGGGGATTCAAAAAGAACATTTAACCTTGCTTTACTAGACCTTGATGATCAGGGGCATAAAGAGCCTGATTTGAAATTTACGGGCAAGGTGGAGATGTCTTCAAGCATACTAGACGAAGCAATTGAGGATATGGGTGTTGTATCTGATGCTGTTTTGATAGGATTGGAAAAAGAAAATATTTCAATACAGGCTTCAGGAAATATGAGCAATGCAAAAATAAATATGCCGGCGAGTGAGGATATAAATATAAAGTTAGATGGAGAGAAGATATCTTCGAAATATTCTATAGAATACTTAAGAAAAATGATGAAGGGCGCTAAACTTACGGATAGTGCTCATATTTATCTTGGAAATGATTATCCACTAAAGATTGAATACAAAGTCAGGGATAAGATGAGCCTGCAATTTATTCTTGCTCCAAGAGTTAAGAATGATTAAAAGAGAATATTTAAATACAAAGTTATTAAGATATTAATTATGAAAAAGAGGGCGCAAGTTAGTGTTTTTATTCTACTTGGTATAATAGTTATAGCAGTTATTGGCGCTGTTGCATATTTTTACGGAGATCAAATTCAGAATTTTACAAGACCTGGAACATTAGATGCTTCAAGATTAGAGCCATTAAAGAGTTTTGTTACATTATGCATGGAAGAATCTGTTAATGAGGATTTAATAAATTTGAAAAAAAATTCAGGCTATTTTAATAAAATAAGTTCTACTGTTATTTATTCAGGATATGAAATTAATGCTATTGTTGATAAAAGCTCTGATGTTCCAAATAAGATGAATTCAAAAACAGGAATTGAAAATGAAATTTCCGCAAATGTTAAAGATGTTGTTATGAATGATTGTGATTTGAGTGATTTTGAAATTGTTAAGGGAGAGATAAAAGTTGAAACTGATATCAAGGACAGCAGTGTTGTTGTTAAAATGGATTATCCTTTAGTTGTAAGCAAAGGAGAAACTTCTCTAACAGTTAATGATTTCAATGTTATAATTGAGGATGATTTTGGGAAAATTTATGATGCTGTAAATGATATTGTAAATGCTGAAGTTAATGGTGGGTTTGATATTAATGAGTACTTCTTAGAAAATAAAGATGTAACTGTAACAAGAACTGATGCAGATAATGGTATAATTTACAGAATTGTAACTGATAATGAAGAAGATGGGTTTGTATTTGGAGTGAAAAATGAATAAGCTAGTCTCTTTTTTGATTATTGTAATGTTTTTGTTTAGTTTTATCCCTGTAAATGTAACACTTGTAAGTGCGCAGACCAGCAATGTTTGCTGTTTAAAAAATTTGAATGGAGAATATTGCTCATATACAAGCGCTGATAATTGTGATTTAACTTTTGATACAGAAAATAAATTACCATTAAAGCAGAGCAGTTTTGCTTGCTCTCAAGTAAGTGTATGTAATGAACCTATCTGCTGCGTTAATGCAGAGGGAACTTGCTCTGAGAAAGTTTCAAGAGCTCAATGCATTGGACAAGGTGGAACTCCTACCTCTTCAAATTCATGCTCTGCTGCATCTCAATGCCAAACAGGGGCTTGCATAATTAATGGGCAATGCTCTTTTCCAATGACACAAAAAGAGTGTGAATTAGCAGAAGAAGAAGAGAATGCTGAAACAACTTTTGATTCAAGTATTACTTCGTTGGAACAATGTATTGAAAAAAACTCTTTGCAAGAAGGCTGTTGTGTCGTGCAAGACTCCACATGCAGGAGGACAACTGCAAGTGAATGTTCTCAGATTAGTGGTGATTTTAGGGGAGGGACGTTATGCAGCAATCCTGATTTAGCGGGAGTTTGCCCTGGAATAAAGAAAGAAACAACTAAGCAATGCTTTAATGAGGATGTATACTTGGTTGATTCTAAAGGGAATAAAGAGAATGTTGCAGGTGTTAATTATGATGGATTTATTCATGATAGTGAGAGTGACAAAATAGGGAAAGTTGGAAATTGTGATTTTAGTTTTGGCACAGTATGTGGGGAGGATAATAGCGGACAAAAAGCGTGCATAGATATTAATTGCAAGGTTGGAGATACGTTTGTTGCTAATGGTTTTGTTCAATATAGTTTTGAAGAAGGAAGTAGCACTCCAGAAAGAATTGCTATAACAAATGATGATTTAGGAGAAAGAGAGATAAGATATAATGGAGAGTCGTGGTGTATGACTAATACGGGGGTTGACCCTAATCCTCCTGGAACAACCCACTATATTTACTCCTGCCAACTTGGCAAAGTAGAGGTATCACCTTTGGGCACGTTTAGAAACACTATATGCGAATCGCAAATCAAGGAAAGAGTGATAGATGGAAATAATGTTGAATATGAAAATGCAGTTAGGGTTGATAATAAATGGGATCAATGTTCTAAATGCGGAGATGGAAAGTGGAAGAAATGTGGAAGAAATGAATGTTTGAAGTTAGGTGGTTCTTTAGATACTGAAAAAAGTCAATGTGTGTATAATACAGGGGGGATAAATGAATGCTGGCCAAAATACCCTCCAGGAATAGATTTTATTGGAGATTTGACAGGCATACCAAATAGTAAACATACATTTGAAAATACGTGCGGTATATGTGGCAAAGGGAGTAATTCTTGTGATAGAACTGAATGCTCTTATTTAGGAGATTGTGGAAACTTTAAAGAAGGATTATCTGTTACAGAGGGGGTATTAGTCGGAGCACCTATTGGAGCTATCACTGCAGTTGGAGCATACCATTTTGGTCCAGGATACATAAAAGAAGCTCTGAGTCTTGGATTTTATAAAGCACCTATTGCTGCGGGAGCAAAAGTTTCATTAGAAAAAACTGGAACCTTTGTAGCTAAGGAAGCTATTGAATGGTTCCTCCCCCAATATCTACTAGGGAAGGTTCTAGGAGAACAGGGTGGAAATAAAGTCTATCAAAAGGAAGGTAATTATTATATGACTGGTAAAGATACAGAAGGGAATGATGTTGTCTACACAGCTGAAAAACAATAAAATGGACATAATATTAAAAAAGGGTTTGTCCGTATTCTTGATTATCTTAGTATCTACTTTTTTATTTTACGCAACTCCCTTGAGTACATATACAGGTCATGCATCTTATGGCGTGATTGTCGGGGGGAGTATTGGGAGTTTTGCCGGTTTTCCTGGAGTAATGATAGGGGGGGCACTTGGTTATTTTGTGTCTAATTCAGAGGAAGTTAATGCTATTGCTCCAATAGTTGTAGCTGCAATAGTCGGGGCTGTAATTGGTGGAACTATAGGTGGTTTTAAAGCATCTGGAGGAACATGTAATGTATGGGATGGAATTCCGGAAGGCGGAGTAAATTGTGATATTTGTAATGATAAATTAATGCCTTGTACTGAATATTATTGTAAGTCCTTGGGGAAAAGTTGCCAATATTTAAATGAAGAAGAAAGATGTGTTGAAGTTGAGTCAACTGATAAAAGTGCACCTGTAGTGGAGGAATGCCAAGCTATAGACTTAGATACAAGAGAATCTTATAATGTTGAAAGCACCAATAGCGGGTGTAAAATTTTGGGTGAGGTTCCAACATTCTCTACTTTAGCTGTTAAGTTTGATTTGGATGAGAATGCAAGATGTAAAGTATTCTCCTCTCCTGGATTAGGATTTGATAATAGTGCTGGAAGAGAATTAGGTGGGGGGCTGTATGATGATGAGCATTTCTTATTATTTGATATCGGAAATGTTTCTTTACAAACAATAGAAGACTGTAGAGAAGGGGAGGCATGCAGTGGCTATATTAAATGCCAAGATCCTGTGCCAAATACTATGGGAGCTGATTACTTTATTAACTTTAAGCTAAGGGAGGCTCCAGATATAAGTAAGCCCTTGATAACCAGCACTGCTGTGGTAAGCGGAGCAGCTGTTCCAGCCAATGTAAATGAAGCTGAATTTTTCATGTATGTTGATGATAAGATAGGAATACAACAATGTAGGTATAACAAAGGAAATGATGTAAGATTCGAAGAAATGTCAGCAGAGAACTCATTTAATTGTGAGAATGTGAAGGATATTTCCGAGGGGGGGTTTAGATGCGATACTACATTAAAAAATATAACTCCTGGACAGGAAAATAAATATTATTTCAGATGCAGAGATTCATCTCCAAGACAAAATACTATGGATCAAGGATTTGAGTTTATAATAATGGGAACAGAACCTTTGGTAATAACTGGGAATAATCTTCCTCAGGGAACTATATTCAGACCAAGCCAATCTTTGTTTGTTTCAACAAGCGCTAAGTCGACTTGTAGTTACAAATTAGATAGTGGAGATGAAAAAGATTTCAGTGTTACTGATGATACTACAAGTACATTAGACATTAATCTTGAAATAGGAAGCCATAATATGGATGTAATCTGCACGGATGATGCTGGAAACCAGGCTACAATAAGCGCTGTATTTAACATTGATACACCAGAATTAAAAATTACTGAAGTAAAGCCAAAAGACACTACAGTTTATACTAATATTGTTCCAGTCACTGTAAAGACAACTGGAGGAGTTTATAATAATGGAAACTCAACTTGTAGATATGGCTCTGGAATTCAGTTTAATAAGAATATATTAACTTCTGAAACTGTGCATGATGCAAATATAAGTTTGTCAGATGGGGCCCATACTATAACTGTTAACTGTGATGATGGATTTAAACAAGATGAAGAAACTACAACCTTAGAAGTTAATAGTAATGCCTATCCTAGCTTAAAGAGGGTTTATACAAGCGGAGGAGCATTGATAATAAAAACAGACCAACCTTCTACTTGTTCCTATTCAAACAAAGTCAAGGATTTTGATTTTACAACTGGGCTAAAGATGTCTACAAGCAATAATGTGCAGCATCAACTGCAATTAAATGGAGATGGAATCTATTATGTCAAGTGCGAGGATACAAGAACTAAGAGATTAAGTCCGGGATATACTATTATTCCATAAACTATATAAGAAACATAAAAAGTAAGAGTTTATGCAAAAAAGAGGAGTTTCTAGCCAAGTTTTTATTTACATTTTTGTAATAATAGTTGTAGGTTTAGTTTTTTTATTTGGCTTTCAGCAGATAAACAAGTTAAACAGATTAAATGAGCAGGCTGTATATGTTGAGTTCCAATCAGAGTTTAGACAATCTATTGAGAATGTTTATAATAAAAATGAAGGAACAGTTATGACTTTTTCAAGTTTTAGTTCTAATAAACCATTAAGACTCCCAAGCTCAATAAAAAGCATTTCTTTTGAAGAGAAGAATGGTGAGATAAATGTCATACCTTCTGATGTAAAGTATAATAGGTTTACAGTTGATAAACTAAAGACAACTGTTTCAAATATAAGAACTAATGGAGAAATAAGCTTTGTTCTTGAAAATAATATTATAGATGGGGAGACTAAAGTTATATTAAAAGATGTCAAAGAAGGCTGAGATTCAATTTTATCTGGTTTTTGTACTTATTGCAGGAGCAATTATACTTGCATTCCTTGTTAGTTTTGGTTTGAAGTTTAAGGAAGTGCAGGAAGAAAAGACCACTATAAGAGTTTTGAACAATTTAGAAAGCTCTTTTTCAGAGCTGCAAGGATCTCAGTTCCAAACTTCAACTTCATTCAGGCTTCCTGTGGATATGAGAGTTGTTTGCACGCCTACTGAAGAAGTCCTTTTGATAAATGGAAGGAGTTTAAAGTCTGATAATCTAATCTTTTCTTTAGGAAATCTTAATGAAGAGGTACTTATAGGATTTAGTCCTGATAAATTACCATTTAAGATAACTAACTTCTTTTACATAATAAAGAAAACAGATACTTATTCTTTGGTATATGATAATAGTAATGAAGAGGTAGTTAGAGAGATTGGCAAGGACTTCAAGTCTTATTTCCCAGATAATGTTGAGATAACTAATGACCCTAAAAACAAGATAAAGGTTTATTTTGAAAGGAATGATAATGCAGACATTTATGTAATCCCTGAAACAGAAGAAAGTGGAAAGATCTACTTTAGGGGCGGGAATAGTTTAGATTATTATAACAGGGCAATGCTGTATGGAGCGATAATCTCAAGAGAAAACTCAGCATGCTTGTTTGAGAAGGCAGATAAGATAAGATTGGATGTTATTAGCTCTTATAGGAATAAAATAAGCCATCTTCCTGCTAATTGTAATTATAATAACTTACTCTTAAACTTTCAAAAGATGGAAAATTTAAGTGGAAAGGAATTAGTTGATACAGCAAAAGCTCTTGAAAAGCAAAATGAGGCGCTACTAAATGAAAATTGTCCATTGGTGTTTTAAATGAAAAAAGCTCAGTCACAAATACATGAATCAATAATTGTAATATTTATCTTTTCTATTATCTTTGCTATGGCTTTATTTGGAGTTTATAGGTATAATACTTTATCTGTGCAAGGAATACAGAAAGATATAGAAGAAAGCAGGAGTTTAAGCCTATTAAATAACCTTCCTGGCTCTCCACTAATTCAACAGAGCGAACTTGGCAATGAAAAAGAAGCTGTTGATACCTTAAAGATTTTAGATTTAGAACTTAATGGACTAGGGTTTAGAACAATAGAGATAACTCAAACTTATCCTGAAGTAGACAAAGTTGAATGTAATTCTGATAATTATCCTGGATGTAATTCATACATAATATATAATAGGGTTAGACAAACTGGCAATAAAAATGTAGTTTCTATTCCTGTTTCTTTATACTTCCCATTAACAAAGGAGGTTAAGGTTGGGAAACTAACCATAACTACATATGAATAAAGGCCAAATAGAATCAGTTGGACTTGTATTGGTTGTAGTTGTGATAGTTATTTTATTGGTTTTTACTCTCCCTTTCTTGTTAAAAGAAGATACTAGAAATAGTGATTCCTTATTAAGTGCTAAGGCAGATGCTCTCAGAGTTTCTGTGTTAAGCTATACTTTATGTAACGAAGTAAGTATGAAAGAAGAAATTCTTAACTGTGAGTCTAATGCTCCAGAATGCCTTGAGGATTGTGGAAAATTAGAAGATGAGATAAAAAATATGATAGATTCTGTTTTAGAGCCTAATATAGTATATGAATTTAAGGTTGAAGGAAGTAAACCTATTATAATAGGGGATACGAGCAGCTGTTTGAACAAGTTTAGCTCTGCTTCCCAACCTTTATCAAGAAATTTAAAGGTAGAAGTATCTTTATGTATGAAATAACCACTGAAGAATGAAACGAAAAATGAGTAAAATTAATTGATTGTTTTGCCTTTAGAAAGCTTAACTCGCTTAAATTTTTAGGAATAAGGTTAAAATTATAGCTTTTAGTAAAGAAAAGTTTATAAAGCAGACGAGTATTAGTTTAATAACAAAAAATACATATAAATATCCCACTCAAGGGAAACACATATGGAGGTGTGTTACATGCAAAAATTAAAAGGTATAGTTAAAAAATTAGGCGCTATTTCTACAGGTGTAGCGATGCTCGGTGCTTCAATGACAGGAGCATTAGCAGCAGATTTAAATGAATATCCTGCACCATTTGTTAACGTTGGAACTAAAAAGTTTGATTATTTATTAGTTTTAGGATCTGGAGCTTCTGGAGAAGGAGCAGCTAAAGATACATCCGGTGCTTTAGATATTGCAGCTGGACTTGCATCTGTTCCAGTAGGAAGTGCTGGTGGGTCAACAACTGTTAGTGTTAGTGGTGGACAAACAGAAGATATTCCATTAACGAATAACTTAGCTGCTGTAAATCAGTTTGATTCTGTTATGACAGATGATGATGTTGAGAGTTTGTTTGATGGAGAAGTAACATTTCAAAGTACAAACTATGATACAAGTGAGGAATTCTTGTTAAATCTTAACAAAAACACAAGTATCCAGACTAGTTTGTCAAGTTCAGATGATGACTATGGATCTGCAATTAGGATGGAAATAGAAAAAGGTGCACTTGTATATTTATACAGATTTGATGAGCAAATACAAGTTAATAAGACTTCATCAAGTGATGCATTGGAAATCCAATTTTTAGGTAAAACACTAAAAATTACTTCAGTAGACTCTGCAACAAAACTTACAGCTAGTGTTGGTACAGAATATCTGTTAACTTCAGGAGAGAGTGTTGAAGTGGATGGGAAGACCATTATGTTATCCAAGGTGGGGTCTGGTGGAGATGTAGCTGTTGATGTAGATGGAGTTTCAAAGATTCTATCTGATGGACAGACAGCTACTGTTAATGGATTAGAAATTAAAAACTCAGAGCAATTCTATGACTCAAACAACCAAAAATCAAGTTCTGCTAATTTAGTTATTGGAACTGATGCTGTAGATACACTCCAAGATGGCGGAAAGTATTTTGGTGGAGATGATGTATGTACAAGTGATGACCCTAATGATCCAGACTGTTGGAAATGGGTTGTTAAAAATATGAATACTGTAGGAACAACAGCTTATACAAACACAGCCGCTAATGGTGTAAGCTGGGGAACATCTGGACCTGTATTGGCATTGCAAAATGACTTTGCTTTGAATGACTTCAAAGATGAGCCTCCTGCAGCCGGGGAATGTATAAGTTTCCCTAATAACTACCTAAGTGTATGCTTTGATAGTTTGACAACAGATGATGCAGAAAACTTGATATTAACACTTGAAAGGGATACAGGGTTTGATTCAGAATCTAGTGAAGCTGGGGTTATAGGTAGACAATCAGGAGAGGCTGCTATATTAATCTCTTCTAATGTAGATGATGTATTAGCAATTGATTTAGATGGTGCCGGATTTGTAAAGAATGGTACTCTTAGTAATGACCCTAAGTCAGATAAGATATGGATAGGTGCATTTAACTCATCTTCATATAATATTTATTATGAAGATAGTAATGGACTTACCCAATTAGCAGGATGGTTGACTAATAATCTAAATACGACAAACTTTGCATATATTGATAACAATAAGGTTAGAGGAACAACAGGAACTGCTATTGTATTTAATGCCACTAGAAGAGGTAGGCATGCAGGAGACGGTGCTGGAAATAGTTTCCATACCAGTATTGAGTTAGTAATAGAGCCAGTTGATACAGACTTATCCCCTGCAGGAGCAGATACCATATGGACTAACTGGACATTCTCCAATACCACTGGTGCTCATGTAAATGGTACTTTAGTATCTTTGGGTATTAGTGCATCATCTGAAGAAGCTAATGAATTGATATGGGAATCCACTACAATTGGTACAAAAGATGAAGACCACAGATCCAGATTCGGTATGATTATTAGAAACCCTAAGACTAAGGGTGCTGGAGATAAAGTAGAATTAGAAATACCTTCAGATTTTATGCAAGCTAATGTAGTAATTAAAGGTACATCTGCTGTAGTATCTTCTGGTAGTACTGGTGGAAGTATTGTTATGGCTGCTGTGGATAAGGCACCATCACCTGTATTAGATACTGAAGTATCTAATAAAGCTGCAGACAACTTAATCTTAGTTGGAGGACCTGCAGTTAACAAGTTAAGTGCTGAATTCCTAGGATTAACATATCCTGCATATGGAGCAGACTCTGGAATTAGTTCTGGAGAGGCTATACTTAGCTTGAAGGAAAATGGTAACAAAGTAGCTATGGTTGTAGCCGGATATGAATCTGGAGACACAGTAAGAGCTTCAAGAGTCTTGAGAGATTACTCAGCTTACAAGAGTAACTTGAAGGGTTCAGAAGTAACTGTCAAAGGAACAACATCCAATCCAACAGTAGTTGCTTCAACAGCATAAAGGCTTAAGCCTTTCTTTTTTTCTTTTTATTTTAAGAAAACTTTTTATATAGTTCTTATTTGATATTTTTATGAAAAAAGCTCAATGGATGTCTTTATTTATTATTTTTTTGATGGCTTCTAGCACTATAGGGTTTATTGGAATTACTTCTAATTCTGAAGAGCCTCAGACTGGGAAAAGTATAAAATATAATGGACAAAAATTCTCATCCACCTTAGATAATAGATGGGTTACTATAATCGATGGTGTTCAGTTTATATTTGATTATTCTCCTGAGGAATTGAATGATTTGGCAGTTCCAGAACTGAATTTTGGGAATAAAGTTTATATAATTTTTGATCATAACAAGACTAATTCATATTTAAATTATAATGTCCAGAAACTTTCATATACTTTACAGGCTACAAATAGAGCTGTGATCAATGCTTGTGATAAAGAAGAAGGATGCCCTGAGAATGCGCCTATAAAAGACTGCACAGAAGATGCTGTATATCTTAAGATTACAGAAGAAAATAAAGTTTATAATGAAGGAAAATGCATTGTTGTAGAGGGAGATAATGAAGGGATAACTAAATCTATAGATAAAATTGATATAAAGCTGGTGGGATTGTGATTGAAGAACGAATTGAAGGAAGTAACAACAGTAGGAGAATAAGCATTGTTATAGGTGTATTCTTTGTGATATTGGTTGGTTTTATTATATTTGCTTCTTTAACCTATAATAAGGGGACTTTTACTGGGATGCATATATATGAATCTCCTAGAGGAGAGAAATTTACTCTTGTTGAAAACAAGGCAGGAGACATTAAAGTGTATGAGCTACAGATCAATGCAGAGAGGTATGGGGTGGGGCACTTATATCAAATTCCTTTAAGAAATCTGCCAGAAGATGTAAAAATTATTTCTTTAAATTCTAAAGAAGTAAAAAAAATACTTAATGCTGGGGGGATATTTATCACGTTTGATCCTAATTTAAAGGCTTATGCATCAATTGGGGCGATAGAGCTTGCAGGTGTTTTAGGAACTGCTGATTTTGGAGTTTTTAAGATACCTACACAGGGTGCATTTACAGAGAAAATAGATTCAGATTATCCTGTTAAAACATGTGAAGATGCAAAAGATGGGGTTATTGTGATAAATTTAGTGTTAGGGGATGAAAATAAAGTATATTCAAAAGGGGATTGCATTATAGTTGAGGGGGATAGTTATGACAATCTAATAAAGTCTTCTGAAAGGCTTGTATATGGTCTATTTGGTGTTCTTTAATAAGTTTTATATAGTGTTTTGAATGATTTTTCCTATGCCGCGATCGCATAACCTGGTATTGCGCAAGCCTTGAGAGCTTGTTTCCTCCGGGATATCCCGGTTCAAATCCGGGTCGCGGCGATTCTTTAAGAAAGCTTTTTTATTCTATTGCTCTATATTATAATATGAAACCTAAAGTTTTAATAGGCATTCCTGTGTCTGATATGCATGCGTATGCTATAGGAGAGTTTATTGAGTCTCTTAAGAAAATAGAATACCTAAATTTTGATGTTTTAATTGTTGAGAACTCCACAAATGAAGAATTCTATAAATTCCTTAAGGAAAAATATCCTGAACTAAATATTATCAGGAAGTATTCTGATGTTGATATAATAAGAGAAAAAGTGGTTAAATGTAAAAATTTTATGAGAGAAATGGCATTAAAAGGAAAATATGACTATCTTTTATCCTTAGATCAGGATGTTTTGGTTCCAGGCAATATTATAGAGTGCCTTTTGAGCTCTGGCAAGCACTTTATTGCAGGAGTATATTTAGGATACCCCCATAATGAAGGATTTAATCCTACACAAAATAATATAGTTAGCATTGGAAAGGGAAAAGCAACTATTGTAACTCCGATTGTGTGGGTTAACCACCCTAAAGACAAAGATAAATGCAGGTATTTGAGAATAGAGGAGCTAAAACCTGAAAGAGTTATAGAAGCTTTTCTTGTTGGAGGGGGATGTATCATGCTTAGTAGGGAGATTCTTGAGAAGATTAGGTTTAGGTATGAAGAAGGAAATACAAACTGGGATGACTTCTGGCTATGTAAAGATGTTATGAGTTTAGGGTATAAAGTATATGCAGATACAGGAGTTATGTGCAAGCATCTGATAATTAAGAGAAAATGGGAATGGAGAAAAGTAAAAAACCAATGATAAGTATAATTGTATGCTCTAAAGATAAAACTTTATTAGAAGGATTAAATGGAAATGTGGAGAAAACAATAGGCTGTGAATTTGAGATATTAGGAATAGATAATAAAATAGGAAATAGCATATGTTATGTGTACAATGAAGGAGTGAAGAAAGCTAAGTATCCTTACTTGTGTTTTGTTCATGAAGATGTAAGATTCTTAACTGAGAATTGGGGAAGAAAAGTAGTTGAAAAGTTAGAGAATAATGAAGTGGGAGTTTTGGGCGTTGCCGGCTCTTCTTTAATGCCTGAAAATGGAATGTGGTTTTCTGTAAAAAAACCTTTTGTGATGGGACGAGTAGTTCATGTTGTAAATGGGAAAGAGAGATTGGATAGATATGGGAGTATAAGAGAAGATGGTGAGGTTGTTGTTCTGGATGGATTATTTTTAGCATGCAGAAAAGAAGTTGGGGAGAAATTTTTATTTGATGAAGAGTTAGATGGGTTCCATTTCTATGATGTTGATTTTAGCTTAAGAGTTTCTAAAGAGTTAAAAAATATTGTTACATATGATATCTTATTAAAACACTTTTCTGGTGGAAAAAAAGATGAATCTTATGAGAGATTAAGGAAAAAATTTATTGAAAAACATAGTTTACCCTATACCAAGTTAGAGAAAATTCCAAATAGATCATTTGAATGGAGAGCTGTGGATTTTGACAGCAATAAAAATTATCCTAAAATGTTAATTGGATGCCCCACATCAAAAGACTATGAATATTGTGTTGAAGAGTATTTAATGAGAGTTTTTTCCTTAAACTATCCTAATTTTGACATTTTGCTCGTCGATAATTCTGAGGGAAATGAATTTTATGAAAAATTAAAAGAATATGGAATTAAAGTTATCAAAAGTGAATTCAATGAATCTGCAATAAAAAGAGTTGTTAATTCCAGGAATATAATTAGGGATTATGCTTTAAAGAATGAATATGATTATTTTTTTAGTTTGGAACAGGATGTTATTCCTCCTTTTGAAGTTATAGAAACTTTATTGGATTCAAAACAAAAGGTTATTTCTGGGTTATACTTTGGATTTACTAACCCTTATGAATTTGGAGATGTAAAAAAAATAACTTTAATGCCTGTGGCTTACAAATTGTTTAATGAGGAAGAGAAAAAGAAGAGTAGCAAGGAGCAGAATTTCAGAAGGCTGAACGAGCTTGATATAAACCCCCCAAGAAAAATTGCTGTTAGAATGACTGGATTAGGATGTATGATAATTCATAAAGATGTATTAGAGAAAACTAAATTTAGGTTTGATGAAGAGAGAAAGAATACGGATGACCGGTATTTTTCTGATGATGTGTATGACATGAATGTTCCTATTGTTTTAGATACCAGGATGAGATGTAAACATTTAGTTGTTAATAAAAATGTTAAATGGATTTAGTTTCACCTTTAATTTCTATTAACTGGCCTTCTTTCCAACTATGAGTTCTGTTTAATACTAAATGCTTGCATTTTATTGAAGTATCACAGAATAATGGAATCTTGTTTTTGTATAAATCTATGCAAAACCAACGATCTTCAAACTGCTTTAAATCTTCCTTAAATCTTACTTTTTTAAATATGTCTTTGTGTATGAAAATACAGGCTCCCCCACATGAAACTACTTCATGTAACTCATTTGAAAATATTTCTTCATGAGTTAATTCTTTCATATCTGGGAGTTCTTTGTCTGAAAGGATAACTTTGTATACATTTGGTGTGAAAATTGGCTTCCCGGCTACGAATGCTCTTCTGCTAAAGCATATGCCGCACAAAGCTTTTTTATTATGTTTTAGAAATCGCTCTATTGAGTCCTCAGGAGGTATGGTGTCCTGGTCTAGGAAGAATATGTAATCGAAATCTTCTTTTATTGCTTTTTCTATTATTTTATTTCTAGAAGCTGAGATTCTTTGCACTGGAGAGTCAAAATAAAGACCTTTAATTGCATTAAAACCTAAAGATCTTATTTTCTTTAGATAAGTGTCTTCTTTAGAATTATCTACAAATAAAATCTCTTTTTTAGGATATGTTAGTTTTTTTAGCCCATTAGTAAACTCTTTCAGGCAGTACTCTTTGTGGAAGGAGGTTGGGATGCCAATTAGTACTTTTATCATGAATTATAGAAAACAGAGAGATATTAAAGATTATTGAAAAATAAAAAAAGAAAAAGAAGATTACTTCTTCTTTTTGTTTTGGAAAGCTACTACAATTGCTATTACTATTATGACTACAATTACTACCCATAACCATACTAAGCTCGTTTTTCCTTCGCTTGTTTCTGGTTCAGTTGGTGTTGCAGTAGTTTCTTCTCCAGTAGGTGTTGTTGGCTCTGCTGCAGCAGTTTCTGCTGTTGTTTCAGCAATCTTTTTTAATGTTACTTTAGCAGCTCCGCTTGAAACGCTTTCTAAAGTTACTTCCAGGTCATTTGTTCCATCACCATCCACATCCACTTCCTTGGTTTCTCCGACATTTAATGTAACCTCTATTGGATCAGACTGGATTACTATTGTTGCTGACCCTGATGTTACTGTCTTGAATTTAAGTGTATGAGACACTTTTCCATCAAGGCTGAATGTAGAGCTTTGTCCTTCGCTCTTTGTAATTGTAGCAGATGCTCCAATCTCTGTTATACTCTTATCTACTTTAACTTCTGCTGTAGATGCTCCTGTTCCTCCAGAAGATCCTCCGCTTGAACCAGAATCACCACCTGTAGAGGTAATATGGGCTGTAAACTGGTATGTTGCAGAGGTTGTTTCGTAGCCTACTATATCAGTTACCTTACAATTAAGGTTATATGTTCCTGCACCAGCTGTATCAGCTCCTGTTAGGGTAATTGCTGAGGTTGTCTTTGTTATTGCCTGGCCATTTGGTTTTGTTATTGTCCAAAGGTAGGAATTTACTCCACTATCAGCATCAGTTCCTGTACAAGTATATTTTATCGAGTCTGATGTAGATATAGTTGTAAGTGTAGGTGGTGTTATTGCAGATGTTGGATTGGCTCCGTCGATACTAAAGTTAAATCCACCTTGAGCACTTGTGTTATACACATACATGTTGTTATAAGTGTCGTTTGCCTGTATTATGAAGGATAATGCATAAGATCCATTTCCTCTTAAAACAGACACAGGTATAGTCGCATTTAACCTATGTAATAGGCTTCCATTTGCAGATCCGCTTGGAACACTCATTACTATGGCTGTAGATGAAGTGTTTGCGCCTGTTCCATCTACTGTATAAAGTATTCTAGGAAGAGCACCTTCATCCAAATTCAACTCAGTTGCAGTTGCATAAATGGTAATAGAAGTGTTCTTTAACCATTTAGTGTTGTTTAATTCTTCACTACTTGCTTTTAATACTGTTGTATCATCTGTAACATTTATTTCTGTAATCCTTGGTCTTAAACCATCAATGTAGGTTACAAATGTTGTTGACTCTATATCTGTAGTGGCAGTTCCATTATCTGTGAAGGAAACATTCCATGTATAAGCTCCTTCAAGACTATTATTTGCAGTTACATTGAACTCTATGTTTAGGGGTATTTGTAATGTATCTGTTCCGTTTGTTGAATAATTTCCTTGCACTGTACGTAAGATAACTACACTAGTAGTATTTGTAATTGTCCAGTTTACTGTTTCAATACCCGCCCCGTTTGCAAGACCTGTCTTATCATTCATAGAAATAGTAACATTTCTAACATCTCTGTTCATAAGTCTATAAGCTTCTATTGGAATAGTGATATTAACCGCTGAAATAGAATCCGGACCTGTGAAGTTTATTGTAAAGTTTATAATTTCTGTAGTCCCTCCTTTAGTCCACACACTCCCATTAACATACCCATTTGAAGCAGAACGATTTTGTTCATTTCCACTAATATTTACAGCACTTCCTATGCTATTAAAAGCTACTGTGCTTGAAACTAAATATACACCTACCATAAACAAAAAACTAATAAGAAGTAAATCTAATATCCTCTTTTTTTCCATTAATCAACACCCTCCTTTAATGATAATATTTAATATTGATATTTTTAATAGAGGATATAAAAATCAACTGATATTTAAATGTTTCTAACTGTGAAATTATTATGGAAAGCTATAGAAAGGTAATATTTTTTATAATTTTAGGAATTATTTTAGTAAAAACTGCTTTAGTCAGTTTAGTTCCTGCCCCTTCTGAGTTTAGTGATGTCTATATTTATAGTAAAATGGCATGGAGTTTCTTTAATTTTATGGAGTTTTCAATCCATGGTGTTCCTACCAGTCTATTTCCTCCTTTGTATCCAATATTATTGTCTGTATCATATATTTTCAAAGATATGGTTTTTGTTTATTGGCTGATGAAGGTTATTAATGTTATTTTATCCAGTTTAATATTTATCCCTGCTTATTTACTCTCTAAAGAGTTTTTTAATGAAAAGAGGTCTATTATAATAGGATTGTTAGTTTCTTTATTACCTGGCAGTTTCGCCTTTTCAGGATATATAATGGCTGAGAATCTGTTATATCCTCTAGTTTTGAGCGCTTTCTACCTAATATATAGGTCTTTTAATGAGGAAGGGTATAAGTTTGATATCTTAGCTGGAATATTTATTGGATTAAGCTTCTTAACTAAGGTTACTTCTATTATGCTGCTGGTTTTGGTATTTTTCTATTTTTGTTATAAATTTAGTTTAAAACAGGCTAAGAAGAAAGTTGTTTTAGGATTATTTTTCTTTTTGACTGTTTTACCTTGGATTATAAGAAATGGGTTATTATTTGGGTTTAACTTCTCTGGAATATTAGGGCATTACTCAAAAGAAGCTTCTTTAACACTTAATTTATTAGGAGCCTTGCCTAATGTTTTAAGCTGGTTTTTATTGTACATTAGTTTTATAGTACTAGGATCAGGAATTATATTATTTTTAATGTCTCTAAATACTTTATTTAGCAAAGATAAGAAAGTAAAAGATTTTAGTATATTTGTGTTTTTTAGCCTAGTTATATTATCTGGAATGTTAGCAATTCCGAATATATCTGCTGTTAGTTTTTATGAGACCTTTTTTCCATGGCTGCTTGGAAGGCCTGTTGGAAGATATATTGATGTTTTGTTACCTTTATTTATTATATTGGGAGTTTTAGGTTTTGAAAAATATAAGGAAGAAGAAAATTGGTTTAATGAAAGATTTTTGATTACTTCAATCTTTGTTTTGATTGGCTCTACTTTATTATTTTTTCCCTTATATCCAGTAAATAATATGACATTAACCTGGCTTGGTGTTTTGAATTCACTTCTTGGATATTTATATGGAAAAGGATTGAATACTGACTTCTTCCTTGGAAGTTATATAATACTAATGATTATTTTATTAATTGCTGTTATAATTATTTATTACTTACATTATTTAGGAAAATTAAAGTTAAGGAATATTTTACCTTTATTGTTTGTATTTTTCATCGTTACAAGTTTAGGCGTTTATGGTGTGAATGTATATAATTCTAAAAAATACTGGGATGATGGAGAGTTAATGAAGACTGGAAAGTGGCTGAATAAGTATGATAACTCTGAATATCCTGTTTTAATAGATGATAAATATGAAGGGAAGATATGGAAAGAAGATCAAAGTTCGTTATATGAAGGGGAGGGAAACAACAGTGTTACAGTAGTTGGATTTTTTATAAATAATGAAATAAGGATTGGTGATGTTGAAAATGTAGAAGGATTTAAATATGTTATTTCTAAGGGAGATTTAAATTTAAAATTAGTTCATGAAGAGGGAGATGTGAAAGTTTACGAAAATGGTTGATAATATAGTAAAAATAAACCCTAATGAGTATACTGTCTTAGACGTAGGGTGCGGAATGAGAAAATATAAAGGAAAGGAAGGACAAAGAGTTATTGGCATTGATAAAGTAAAAACTCCTTGTGTGGATATTGTTTACGATATTGATAAAGGGATCCCTGTTCCGGATAGTTTTGTTGATATGGTATACATGGATAATTCTTTAGAGCATATGAGCAACTTTGAATTTCAGATGGGGGAGGTTTGCAGGGTGTTGAAGAAAGGGGGAGTGGCAATAATAAAAGTTCCACATTATTCTTCATTCAGAGCATTTACATTCGGGCATAAACTATTTTTTAACACCACTATAATGGACGGTTTTAAACAGAATGATCCTATGTCGTTCATGTTTCCTGGGATTGTTTTTTCAGAAGTCAAAGTCAGATTAAGATCTTTTTACATGACAAAGAATAACATGAAAAAATATCCTAAATTAATGTATCTTTATTATTTTCTTTTTCCAATACTGAGAGTCTGGGAGACTGTTATGAATATTAAGCCGGTTTTGTATGAAAAATTTTCTGAAACGATTTCTCCCTTTACGAATATATTTGAATTAGAATTTAGGTTAACAAAATGAGATTTGAAAATACTCTGCAATGTGTTAAATGCGGAAAAGATTTAAAGAAAATTAAAGAAGGATATAGCTGTGGCAGGCATAAATTTTTAGGTGATATCCCTGACTTTATATTAAATAAAAAAGAGTTAGAAAAAGAGTTTAATGCTCAGGAAACTGCAGTCGGAAATTATGGAGGCATTCAAACTAATAAAGCAATTACAATGAGCTGGAGAAACTGGAAGAAAAAATTAATTGTTGACAAAAAAGGACTGGTTTTAGATAATGGATGCGGTCCTGGAAAATTATCTTTAGTTATTCCTGAGGGGAATGTTATAGTTGGCAGTGATATTTCTTTGGATATGCTGAGAGAAGCTAAGAAAAGAATTAAATATTTAGTAAGAGCACAGGCTGAAAAATTACCATTTAAAGATAAAACATTTGATGTTGTTTATACTGATTCAATGCTGCACCATTTAAAAAATCCTGAGGATGGAGTTAAAGAAATATTTAGAGTTTTGAAAGATGATGGAATTGCTGTTGTTTCTGAAACGCATGCTGCTTTAGTTAATAGAAAATTAAGGAGAGATGCTTATAAGGATACAAAAAGATTCGGGCCTTGGCATAAGAATTTTGAGAAAGAAGAATTAATTAAAATAATAAAACCGTATTTTGAAATTTATTCTATGGAAAATGTCAGCTATCTTGGGTATATGTATGAAGGAACCAACAGAAAACTGAAATGTAATAAACTTCTAATGGCTGGCTTTTTAGGATTTGATAAAATCATATCCAATATTCCTGTTGTTAAAAACCAAAGCTGGCATATTATCTTGAAATTACGGAAAAAATAAAATATATTTCTTGAAAGAGAAAACTTTAAATATACTTATATACACTTCATATGCATGTCACATGTATTCGGAGGTAAAAATGGTTCTTGCGAGAGTAGTTCTAAGTAAATATTCTGACAAAGTATTGAATGTAGTAAAAGCAAAATTTGATCTAAAAGACAAATCAGAGGCATTAAACAAGTTTGTTGAATTGTATGGCGATGAAGTAGTTGAAAGGGAAGCAAAAGACCAATATGTAAAAAAAGTGATTGGGATAAGTGAGAGACACCTAAAAAAGTATGATAGTAAGAAAATGAGTATAAAGGAATTGGATAAACTATGCGAGGTTTCTTAGATGTTTGACTTTGATTTGAGTGATGAGCTAAAATTTAAGATAAGAAAATTAGTAAAAAAAGACAAGAAAAAAGTTGAGATTATACATAAAAAAATTAAAGAAATAATAAACACAGAGTCTGTAGAGCATTATAAAAATTTGAGATATGATTTAAAGGAATTTAAAAGAGTCCATATAGACAAGCACTTTGTATTAACTTTTAAAGTTGATAAGGAAAAGAATTTTATCTTATTTGTAGATTTTGCCCACCACGATGATGTTTACTGAGAATCAGGGCTTTTCAAAATCCTTTTAATTCTTTCCTTATTGAATGTTGTATGGAAAAAATAGTGGTTACCATACCTGCATATAATGAGGAAAAGAGCATAGGGTATGTTGTAAGGGATATTAAGGAAGTTCTTAGCGGAAAGAAGTATAGCTATACTATCTTAGTTGTGGATGATGGTTCTAAAGATAAGACTAAAGAGATAGCTGAAAAGAATGGGGCTATTGTTGTTTCTCATAATAGAAATTTAGGGTTAGCTCAGGCATTCAGAACTGAGATGAAAGAATGCTTGAAGTTAAATGCTGATATTATAGTTCATACAGATGCTGATGGGCAGTATTTAGCTGAGGATATTCCAAGGTTAATTGAACAAGTAAAAGGAGGATATGATTTAGTTTTAGGGAATAGATTTATTGGTGGAATAGAAAGCATGCCTGTGTTAAAACAGTTAGGAAACTTGGCTTTTTCAAATACTATATCTAAAATTGTTCGTTATAGGGTTGGGGATTGCCAGACTGGTTTCAGAGCTTTTACTTCTGAAGTTGCGAAAATTGAGATTGGTTCTGACCATACTTATACTCAGGAGCAGATAATAAGAGCTGTTAATTTAGGATTTAAAATAAAAGAGATTCCTACATACTTTAGGAAAAGAAATGGGGAAAGCAGATTGATGAAGAATCCTTTTGAGTATGCTTTCAAAGCATGGATTAATATTTTAAGAATTTACAGAGATTACAGGCCTTTGAAGTTTTTTGGAAGCATTGGATTGTTTTTCTTTTTGTTAGGAGTATTTATTGGCATAATATTAGTATTGAATTTTATATTTACAGGAAGAGTTGGACATCTGCCTTTGACAATATTAAGTATTATGTTAGTTATTATTGGAGTTCAGATTGGGTTATTTGGGTTTTTGGCTGATATGAAGAAATGAATTTTTAAATAGTTTCTAGTTCTTTAATAATTTTAGGAATTTCTTTTGATGCTTCTTCCACAGTCTCCAGATTTAAATCTTCTCCATAATAATTTATTCCATTCCTTATTTTCCTAAGCCTATCAAACTTTTTTGCAATTTCACCTTTATTTATAATTTCTTTTAAAAAATAAGTTATAGACAGATGATCAAAGAATTTGTAACCATGTAAGTAGCCTAGTGCTTCACAATATTCTCTTAGCCCTTCATATAACTCTCTGAATATTGTTTTACAAGTATTTTCATTTAAAGGAATTAATTTAGAAGTGTCTACTGCCTGTTTTGAAGATTTCATTAAGCTTTTAGCACGGATTATATCTTTCTTTACTTCTCTTATTTTTCCTTCTTTTAAGTGCGTTCTAAAATCCATTAGAAAACCTCCAAATCTCCTGATAAAACAATACCATTACATATACTGTTAATTAACCCTTTATTTTTAGCACCCTTAATATCTTCAAAATGATGCAAACTTATTTCTCTGTTGAGTTTTTTTTCATAGTCTTTAACATTAAATTCTTTTTTTATTTTTGATATTATGCAAATATCAATATCACTCTCTTTGTCATCAGTAGCTTTTGAATAGCTTCCGAACAAAACTATGACAGGGAAATCATAGTATTTCTCTAAACCTTCTATTAAGTTGGATTTTCTTAATTTTTCAAGGTTGTAAAATAATTTTAAATTTAGAGTTTTCTTTGATAGATTTAATCTATAAGACGGATAAAGCCCAGTTTTGCTTATTATTAGGAAATTTTCTTTTTCTAATTTTTTAAGATAATTCCTTACAGTTGTATGGTTTGTTTTTAATATCTTTGCTAATTCTCTGATATAAAATTCTTTCTTTGGATTTTCGAAAAAGGTCGATAGTATGTTTAATATTTTTTCCATATGGAAATATATATTTCCACTCGTTTATAAATCTTTCCATTTAGTTTTTGGAGAAATACTTAATCTATCCTTCTTTTAGTCTCTTTGAAGCTAGTTTAGCTGCTGCTTTTATTGTTAAATCTTCTGTAAATATTTTATCTTTGCATTATAGCTTGTGGTGATATGAAGAAATAAGTTTCGAAATGTTTAAATACAGCTGAGTATGGATAATCCCATGGAAACTATAACTATCCCAAAACAGGAATATAGGAAGCTAAAAAAGCTAGAAGATATAGATATGAAATTGCTAGCTGAATTAGTGCAGGGTTTAGAGGATATTAAAGCTGGAAGAGTTAAGGTCTGGAATTAACTGTGTTCTTCAGTCCATTTTTCAATTTCTTCTTTATATTTATCTAAGAATAATAAATGGTGTTTATCGTCTTTTGTTGGTCTTTCTTCTCACTAACTGTGATTAAGTATACTATTACATATTTTTTATAGATTAAGTAATAAATTCTGAATTTACCAACTTTCTTTTCTCTAAAAAATTCATATTTTAATTCTCTTCCAACATAAGGATTTATTTTTAACTGGTTTTTTATGTCTTCAATCTCTTTTTGTATACTTTTATCAAGCTTACTGAATTTTCTTTCGAACATTTCTGTTTTTAGAACTATCCAATCCATAATATAACTATATAGGCTTTTGTTTAAATGTTTTTATAGTTTCTAATATGTTGATTGGTGTCTTAGGAGCTACAAATGTTGTTTTTTTGCTTATGAACTTGGAAAGAATGCTCCTAATCGTGCAGATTCTAGAACTAGTACTGCAACGGAAGCTTAGAAATAATCTTATAAATCCTTACATCTTTCTTATTGTATGCAATACAAAATTTATGGCGGAAATTTGCCAGTTGTCAGTATAACTCTGAATGATAAAGAAAAGGTTTATTCTGATGCTGGTGGAATGGCCTGGATGTCTGATAATATTGATATGGAGACTTCTACAAGAGGGGGATTATTAAAAGGAGTGGGAAGGATGTTTTCAGGTGAGTCTTTATTCTTAGTAAATTTTATTTCAAAAGGGAAAGGAGAAGTAACTTTTGTTTCTGAATTTCCTGGTGAGATTAAAGCTATTAAACTGAAAAAAGATGAATCTATAATAATCCAGAAAGATTCTTTTTTATGCGCTGAAGATAGTGTTAAATTAGAAATGCATCTCAGGAAAAAATTAGGAACTGGGTTATTTGGTGGAGAGGGATTTATTTTACAGAAAACTACTGGTCCTGGAACTGTATTTTTAGAAATAGATGGAAGTGTTGCTGAGTATAATTTAAAAAAGAATGAAGTTCTTAAAGTTGATACTGGGCATATTGCTATGTATGAAGAAAGTGTTTCTTATGATTTAGAGACTGTTAAAGGTGTTAAGAATATTTTATTTGGTGGAGAGGGATTATTTTTAGCTAAATTACAAGGACCTGGCAAAGTTATTTTACAGAGTATGCCTATAAGAAACTTAGCTAATAAATTAATTAAATATATGCCTAGACCTGCTGGCGGAGGAAAGGGAAGCGGGATTAATTTAGGCAATGTTTTTGAGCATGACTGAGGAAATAGTGATGTTTATTGATTCTGTTAATTGACATAATTTTTTTTAAGGCTTA